>Ga0209634_1000399_pt1 | contig 33834 bp, 62 predicted proteins | sample LinPmetageLP40_FD_184043 | JGI IMG/M metagenome (GOLD analysis project Ga0209634, IMG submission 184043) | Marine viral communities from the Pacific Ocean - LP-40 (SPAdes) (version 2) | ecosystem: Environmental > Aquatic > Marine > Oceanic | place: Pacific Ocean | collected 2010-08-26 | reverse complement strand
TTGAGTATGCAGTACCTAGTGGCTACTTTGCTCTTTGTAGCAAAAACTTAGCGGAGCATGGATAATGGCTTATACAACTATAGATAACCCAGGAGAATTTTTTAATACAGTTCTTTATACTGGTAATGGTGGAACAAAATCTATTACAGGAGTAGGTTTTTTACCAAATTGGGTTTGGGTTAAAGAAAGAGGTGGTGCTAATTCACATATGTTAGCTGATAGTGTTAGAGGTGCAACCAAAATACTATTTTCTAATTTAACCAATGCAGAAGATACAGATGCTAACTCTATAACAGCATTTGGTTCAGATGGTTTCAGTGTAGGAAGTTCAGGGAATGTCAATGCAAACAATGATACTTATGTCGGTTGGAACTGGAAAGCTGGAACATCCTTTACCAATGACGCAAGTTCAACAGGAGTTGGAAGTATTGATAGTGCTGGAAGTGTAAGTACAGATGCTGGATTTTCTATAATTTCTTGGACAGGCACAGGAAGTAATGGAACGATAGCTCATGGATTAGGCTCTGTTCCTAAAATGATTATTATAAAAGACAGAAGTAATGTAAGAAATTGGCAAGTGTATCATGTTGGTTATGGAAATAGTGGTTCTGGACAATTAAATTTAAATGCAGCTTTCTCAGCAGATGGAATGTTTCAAAGCACCAATCCAACTAGCACAGTATTTTCTGTAGGTACAAGTGTTAATGCTAATGCTTCAAGTGCAAATATAATTGCTTACTGCTTTGCAGATGTTAAAGGCTACAGCAAGTTTGGAGAGTATGCTGGAAATGGAAATGCTGATGGTACATTTGTGTACACAGGTTTTAAACCAGCTTTTGTTATGGTAAAAAGATACGATGGTGCTGGTCAAGGCTGGAATATATTTGATAATAAAAGAGATCCTTTTAATTTAGTAGATGAATTTTTAATTGCCGATGTTAATAATGCTGAAGCAACAGGCGGTGCATTAAAATTTAGATTTTTTAAGCAATGGTTTTAAATTTAGAGGAACAGATGGAGGATCAAATACATCTGGAAGTGAATACATCTACATGGCATTTGCCGAAAACCCATTTGTAAATTCTAAAGGAATCCCAACAACAGCAAGATAATGGCAAAGCAATCTTCTACTGAAGTAAAATTAGAGTTTATCTGCAGAGAGATTAAGGAATTAAAAGACGAACAAAAAAATCTAAGAGCAGATATTAATAGAGGTAAAGGAGCTTTATGGATATTATTAATAATAGCTGGTATGGTTACTGGTTTTATGGAATGGTTTAATAAATAATATGAAATTTATGTTAATTGTTTACGCTTGTTCTGTTGTTTATGGTGCTTGTGGTGAAGGAATACAGGACTTAGAATTATATAATACTCATAAAGAATGTGCTTTAGCTGGTTATCAAACATCTATTAAAGCTATTAATATTTTAGAAGAATCTCTAGTTAATAAAGAAAAAATATTTTATAAATTTAATTGCCTATCCACATCTAGTACATAGTCTTTACACATACACTATATATAGTTATACAACTTGTAGGTTATGGGTATTAATTACAAACAAAATAAAGGGATTATATCAGAATTAATTGCTTTAGCTCACCTTGCAAAGCAACCTGATACGATTGTATTTCAAGCTATTGGCGGAATTGGTCCTATAGATATTGTTACTTTTAATATTAAGACAAAAGAGTATACTAATTATGATGTTAAGTCTGTATCATATAGGAAAAACAAAAGTTGTTTTAATAAAAAAGGAGATAAAATTAATAGATCTCCTAGTAAAAAACAAAAAGACTTAAAAGTAAAACTGCTATATGTAGATGAAGATGGAACAATACAATGAAATTATCAGCTAACTTTAACCTATCAGAACTTACTAAGTCACAAACTGCGGAACGCAAGGGAATACCTAACAACCCGTCTCCAGGTCATATTGATAATTTAAAAAAACTTTGTATGAATGTATTACAACCTATTCGTTCTGAATTTGACAAACCTGTTATTATTTCATCAGGCTATCGGTCTCAAGAATTGTGTGTTGCTATAGGATCAAAAATTACTAGCCAACATGCCGAAGGAAAAGCGGCAGACCTAGAGATACCTTCTATTGACAATAAAGAATTAGCTTGGTGGATCAGAAATAATTTAGAAATAGATCAGCTTATCTTAGAATTTTATAAAAAGGGAGAGCCTAACTCTGGTTGGATTCATGTGTCTTATAATGAAGAGAGCAATAGAAACCAATATCTTATTGCTTCCAGAAATGAAGATGGTAAAACCATGTACAAACCTTGGTAATAAAATGATACATTTATTAAAATTATTTAACAATCCTTTAGTCAAGATGGGAGTAGATAAAGTATCGTCTCATTTTAAACACAAAGCAGAAAAAGTAAAAGTTATCAGAGCTGCTGAAATAGAAGCTGCAAAAGATGTGGATATAACTAGAATTAAAAGTCAAAACAATACAATCAAAGATGAGGTATTAATGTTCTGGTTGATTGGTATGCTTACCACTGGTTGGTTTCCACAAACAAGAGATAACTTTAGGGAGTGGGTTTCCATCATAAATGACCTACCTGATAGTGTATGGTATCTTGTAATTATTGTGTTTACAGCAAGTTTTGGCTCTAAAGTTTCTGATAAGCTAATGAATAGAAAAAAAAAATAATGTCAAAAGATATTTACAAATCCTTCAGTTCACAGTATTCAAAGAAAGTAAGTTTATTATCGCAACAAGGATTAGGTTATGGCAAAAAAAAGTATTCACGGAGTAGCAAAGCTAGAAAAGTCAAAGGTAGTAAGAAAAGGTAGACACTCCAAAGCTCATAAAAAAAAGAAATTTGCTCGTGGTCAGGGGAAACCGCTATGAGAAAATTTTGTGGTTGCAAGAAAGAGTCTTGGTATAGTATAATACGCAACTTTATTTTAAGAAAATTACTTACCTTTTTCAGCAGAATGGAAAACAAACTATGGCGTGAGCTGTTTGTGTTTAAATCTACTAAGCGATGTACTTGCAAAAGTATGGAAGAATTTAAAAGAAGTGTATCATCCCAATCTCCTAACTCAGATATGTTTAAATGAGAGAACGACTAAAAGATTTAATTGCTAAGAACTATGAACAAGGCAAAATAGAGCATAGCAACAAAATTCTAAAGAAAGCTAGAAAAGAAGTTAATATTAATGGCAACGGAACTACTGGCTATAAACTAAAATCAGGCAGAGTCTTAAAGCATATTCAAATCAAGAGCAAGAACATATGAGTAGAAAAACTAACACAATGTTAATAGCACTTTTGGGAACTATATTAATGGGATTGGCTACATGGACATTGGTTACACTGATAGAACTTTCAACGATTGTAGCTATGCTTAAAAGTGAGATGATGTCTTTAGATAAAGTTATAGGCAGGATATATTCTCATATGGATAGATTAGCAGACAGATGAATATAGCAGAACTATTTAAAAAAAATATTATATTAGTACCAGTCATTGCTTCTGTTCTGGTTGGAACATTTACAGGCGTTAAGTATGTAGTCAATCTAACCGACACTATTAATGCTTCTGAACAACACATTGTTAATATGGAAAGAGATTTGGGTGTTGCTCAAGATCAAATTAATGATTTAAAAACAAGATTGTCTGCAGCAGAAGCAACGTGGACGATGGCAGAGAGCTTATACGAAGTGCTCAGCGACAAGGTACGAGAACATGACTACGATATTAAAGACCTTAATCGTTAGTTTATTTCTAATCTGTTTTAAAGCAGAAGCTAGAAATGATTATCTTAATGATGGTGCTTCTAGGTGTGGAGAAGTAGACCTTACTATTACAGGCAGACAAGACGATTATAATCAGAACGATAGCAGTTTTAATGATAACAACAGAAACTCAGAAGAATTAAGATTAACTTTTAGAAAATATTTAGGAACTGATTGCAAAACTTCAAAGCAAAATGCCAAGCTTAAACAGCAATTAGAACTGTATAAAAAGTGTGGTTCGGTTAATAAAAATTCAGCTTTAGCTTCAAATAAAAACTTTTCTGAGTTAGTGCAATATTGCAAAGGGATTGGTGCTGGAGAAAAAACTAGACCTACTGGTTCATTGTGGGAAGATTTAAAAAAAGAGTATAAAAAAGAAAACCCCAATGTTAAAACATATGAAGATAAATAATGAAAAAAATAATTTATAAATTGTTTGCTAAAATATTTTATGTTAAAGTACAGCAAATAGAAAATCCATTTAGACAAATAGGTTTATGATTACTTACAGAGGTGAAAAATTTTCTGGTTACAACAAGCCAAAAAAAACCCCAGGCAAATCTAAGAAGTCTGCAGTCCTAGCAAAGTCAGGCAGCAAAGTTAAGTTAGTTCGCTTTGGAGATCCTAAGATGAGTATTAAAAAAAACATTCCTGCAAGAAGAAAAAGTTTCAGAGCTAGGCATCGTTGTGCTACCGCTACCAATAAACTTAGTGCAAGATATTGGTCCTGCAAAGCGTGGTAAAAAAAGTAAAAGAATTTCTTGTAGGTCATTGCGGTATTTGTAACCAAGAACATAGAACTACCAATGGTGGTTGGATTATCAATGCAGAGCATAAATTGTTTTGCCATAAAACCTGTTTTGATATATACCTTAACAACAACCAATTAGAAAAAAGGAGAACACATTATGTATGGTAAATCAAAAGGAAAAAGTAAATTAACATCTAAACAAAAAACTTTGCCTTCAGCTTTGAAGAAAAAAATAATGAAGTCTAAAGGTAAAAAATCAAAATAATTACAAAGAGTATTTAATCTTATCGTAATCTTCCCAGATTCTTTTGCCTTCTTGCCAAAGATGTTCCTTGTTATGTTTCATTCGTATGTGATGGATCATGGTACTATGATCTCTTTTGCCAATAAACATAGAGATAGAATTTAATGATATATTTAATATCTCTTTAATTAAATTAATAGAAACTGATCTTGCTTGAACAATAGGATGTATTCTTTTAATAGATATAAAATCTTCCAAAGAAACATTATACATATCTAAAGTTTTATTAATAATATCTTCCGCAATCTTTTTAGTTTTGTTGGTAATTTTGCTAGAAAAGTTTTTATTTATGTACTTTACTTTTACTACTTCTTTATTAAAAGAAAGAGCTTCCACTCTATCTAATTGTTTCTTATGTTTTAAGCCAAGGTTATATCCATTCCTTGCAGCTACAGAGTAAATAAGTTTTTCTCGTTCCGTTAATTGTGAGTAAGGTGTGAAGTTTAATATTTGATCTAGTTCTTTGTTTTGTTTAGTGTTAAGCATAGTTTCCCTTCAGTTGTTTTACAACTTATTGTTGTTTTTTTTTATGTACCAATTACTATCTGATTGACAATAATTGATCTTCTGTCTGCACAACTTGGTTCATCAACTGAATTGATTGTTGATGATACTTGTTCGCTTTAGACCTTAGTTCCAGAAACTTATCATGTTTCTTTTGCTGTAGGTCCTTCAGCTTTTGCAAACGGATTTTCAGTTCCATCTGATTTCTCCTTTGTAATTAAGGCTCTCACAAAAGTGAGTTTGCCAATTTTTACTTCTACAAAAGAACCTTGTTCTCCTTTTGCAGCATTCTCTTCGGTGTCGTATTCTTCTATGTATTCAAACAAACAACTACCGATATTCCTTTTTTTAATCATATTTTAACCCTTTTGTCTATAACTTTTTATGTAGTTCTTTTGCCATATCTAAATAGACACTAGCATCTAAATAACTATCTGATTTATATTTTTCTGTGGTGCGTAACATCTTTAACATTACCATACATTGAGCCACTTGATGTGGTTTAATATCTTTATGAAGATGATCTTTTAAAACAACCGACCAAAGCATAGATAGTAAATTAAAATTAACTTCATAGTCACCATACTCTTTATCTTTTTCGCTTCGTAATTTACTTTTGATTTGCTCTTCTAAATTTATTGGCTTGGTCATCTGATATCTCCATCTGGGTTAATTTGGCTTCTAAAGAACTCAAGGTTGCAAAGGGTGTGTCGTCACTAGGTACATCTGTTTTTGTTTCTATTGCAAGACTTACCAAGTATCTTAAAACTTTTATATTTTCTCTACTCAACATAATACTCCTTTGTTTTTTACTCTCATGGTGGGAAACAAAAAGCTAATAGCCTAAGTGAAAGGGAAAATGGCTACGCAAAAACCCACCATGAGAACGAGATTTAATTCAATTTCTTTTAAAATTGATTTTTAAATCCTGTGTTAGGTTTAGCATAATTTTGCTTTGCAGAAAAGTTGTTATTTCCACCAGGTTTTGCAGCACCTCCAGATGGTGTAAGGATTACTGTTAATCCACCGATCTCATCCTTTGAAACGAAAGCTGCTTGATTATACCAAGTTCCGTCAGGAAATTTGCACCCAATAGTCCAGTTCTTACCAGTCGGTGCGTTCTCATTTTTAGGTCCTACCATTACAGGAAGATTTGACCCCTCTGTATAGTTAGGGTTTGGTACTAAGTTTACATACACTTTATTTGTGTCTGCCATTGTTGTTTGCTCCTTTTATTGCCAATTAGTTTTGGCTGTTTAATTGTTCCATACGATTTTCATACTCTTGTTTGAGTACAGAAAAACCATCTGGATTTTTAGTTTTAAGATATTTAATCTGGTCTGCATAAACTGTATCTTTCAAGTATTTTAATCTTGGAAGATGAATAGCATTTGCAAATTCATTTTTAATATCCTCAACATCAACCTCTCCTGCTCTTGGCTGAGTTTGATTGATGCTACCACTCGCTTTTGCTTGTGATTCTTTGGTAGACTTGAAAGGCTTTGCGTCGTAGCCGTCTTCGTCTACAATTCCTGTTTTTAAATTTAGTGCATTGAGGAACGCATACTTTTTTGAGTAGGTCATGGAATTACCTGAACCAAACTTATCTAAATTTCCTAAGGCTGAAGTTCCAGCAATCAATATAAAATCTTCTGGATTTTCCACATCGTAAATTTTCATATGACAAGTAGTCATAATAAAACTATCTGTTACTTGGTTTTCATAATTGCATATTGGGTACAATCCATTAGACAATAGAGCTTCCATTGCCACAGATTGAACGCTGTCTGCTAGTAGAGGATTAAATTTCATTCCTGCCACCTTATCCGCTTTTTTAACTGAACTCGCTTCACAACAAGCCTTATGTAGTTTTTGGTATATATTTGTTTTCATTCGTTCCTTTCTTATTTTAGGTTTTTGTTAAATGGATGTTCAATAATTTCTGGAAGTTTGATCCACCATTTAAACATTTTGTTTTCTATCTCAGATAATTTATCCAAATTAGAAATCATTATAGTTGTCAAAAATACAAAGCTGACAATCATAATTTTTATTGTTTGTTTCAATTTTTTTTCTTTGTTTTCTTTTTCTTTTATCTCATGTTGCAACTGAAATACATCCACCTTATACAAGTCTTTATTCTTTTGGTGGATAACTCTATTTACAGTTTTTTGATCCATCATTACAAGTTCCACAATTTATTAGTAATATCTTGCTGCTCTTCGGTAAGATCAGAGTAATAAAAATTACTAAGATCAGGAGCTTCTACATACTGTGCCATCTTCATAGGATCGCCTTTAGAAATTTCAAATAAATTCTGTATGGTAAATGCCTTGTTACATAATTGTTGGTAATAATATTCTAACCTGTCATTTTCTGGTTCAAATATTTTATATGTTTCCTGATTAACATAACCTAAGTAAGGTTTCTTTTTTCTGCCATTGGCTACCCAATAGAACGCAACTTGTTTCATGTAGGTTGGTTCACATTTATCTATATCATCAGGTAGTTTCTGAATGACTGATGCAAAACCATTTTTATTTTTTCTAAAATTAATTGGTTTAGATTTTAATTCTAAAAATTTATCTTCACTTTCAAAATCTATTCTACCCAATATATCTAAGACCAAACCTTCTGGTTTATGATGCACATATCGTTCACTAGATAGTTCTCGTTTTCCAAATACAGTTTGCACTAACCTTAAAGTTTGTTCAATAGAGGCTTTGCAAGAAGGTAGCATTTCTATTCTGCAATACTCATCTCTTGCATCTTTGGGTTCGTTAAATTTATTTATTTTTTCTTTTTCTTCTTCAAATATTTTTTCAAAGGCTTCTGGCTTGACTTCTTTCTTATCTGCTTTGTCATAAATATATTTAGAGACTATTCTTGCCGCTACTGTTCCGCATAACGACCCAAAATGAGCCTTGTATCCAACCTTATTTGCTCTTCTCATAACTTGCGTAGAAGCTACATACGAAATAATATATTTTTGAATAGGTATGTTTAAACTTGATGGACTAAAATGTTCGTACCCTTCACCACCACTAAGTTTAGATCTTATTTCTTTTGCTAATTGTTCTTTCATTGTTTTCCCTTTGCTAATTTGTTTCTTGTGGATAGCATTTTATCCATTGCATTACAAGCATTAAATGTTATAACCAAAACAATTAACAAAACAATTAACAAAACAAAGGAAAAAATGACATTAGAAGAATACAAGATTAAGAATAACTTATCCTATTATGTTTTAGGACAGCAACTAGGGTGCGAATCCATAAATCCTGCAGTTATGGCACAAAGATATTGCCAGGCAAAAAGATTTCCCAGACCTAAAATGATTATCAAGATAGAAAAGTTAACTAACCATCAAGTTACTATGAGGGATATTTTGGATGAATACATTAAAAAAAACAAGTAAATTTTCCTACCAGCATGTTAAAATTATCTGGGAGGATATCCAACAAACTAATGAGGCATGGATAGATGAGGAGGATATATTAAAAAAGGATGTGGCTATCTGTAGTGATACTGGATTTGTCTATAAAAAAACTAAAGATAAGTTATGGCTATTTACTTCCTATTCTTATGATACTGAAAATAATTTGTCTGTTGGTGGACTTACTGTATTTCCAGTTAATACAATTAAAAAAATAGAAAAGATAAAATGAAAAATAATTAAGGAGGTAATGTCATGGGTATAAAGCTATGGGGAAACTTGGATTTGGAAGTGCAAATTCAAAAACTAAAAGAAGAAATAGAAATATTAAATAAAGAATATTCTAGGCTATTAGAAGAGAACGAAAACCTACTTACCATTATTAAAAAATTAAAGGATCAAGCATTTAATAAGTAATGAGACACACTCAACACTTTGATAAAGATCTATACAGTAAATGGCATAGGAAATATGATCGTATTGCTATGTTAGATATTGACAGCGTTGAAGTTTGTCCTAAATGCTATGAAATTTTAGCCATGATTGAGACGGCATATTATAAAGGTCATACTAACAAGGCAACTACTGTTACCAAAGAGATTGCTAAGCGTTGTAATGTTCCTGCTTATATGCTGTTCTATTATGAGATTGAAATCCCTGTTAAACACCCTCAAGAAGCTCTAAAACACCCTCAAATTTCAACAGATGGAGAAAGATATGACATTGACCTTAGATTTGTATGGAGGAGGCTATTTGAGTACCCTGTTATTTATAATGAAACAGATCAGGAGGTTTGGTTACAAGAGCTAAACATGTTGCATAAAAGACACAGTGAGTTTTGTAAACATGGCAAATAATTGGCAAAATAAAGGCAAGTACGAGCAGCATATAAGGTTACCCACTAGAATATTTGAGGACAGAAGTTTTTTGGCTATCCCTATTAAACAAAGAGCTTATTGTTTATCCATACTCATTTGTTTATTAAAGTTTCTTAACTCTAAGACTTTGCAATGCTACCCTAGAGTTCAGACGCTTGTATCTATGACTGGATTAAGTAAACGATCTGTCTTTCGTTGCCTGACCTTACTCGTAAAGGCTAATATAATTTCTAAGAAAAGATTAAAGTCTACTTCGTTGTATACCCTCAATTCTAACTATGTAGTGTCTACTAGACACCTAGATATGCCTGTCAGACACCCCCTAGTGCCTGTTAGTCATGTATTAGAAGAACCAATTACTATAACTAATTATAATAATAAGGTGGATGAGATTATAAGTAGAGGTCTATCAAAGGAGCTATTAATAACTGAATTATCTAAACTCCCCCCTGACATTCTTTTATCAGATAAAAAAAATGTTTATTATTGTAAGTTAGCAATAGATAAAAAAGAGGAAGTTAATCGCAGCAAAAATCTAGTACCTGTTGAAAAGATATTAACCTCATTAAAAAATGTAACTAAAAAATCTAATTCTAGGTATGTTGAAAAGGTAGAATACAATAAACGAAACGGAATTAAACCATGGGAAAATTAGATAAGATCACTTGTGAAGCATACACCATGAAATCTATTAGAGAGGGTAATCCTAGAAAATGTCGTGCTATGGGTAGATTTACACCTAATTCAAAAAGGTTTCTTTGTGGATGTCATAATGGTCATAGATCATGGACTTTTTTAACAGGACAATATAAGGGTTTATATAAGAACCCTAATTTACCCATGATTAATAAAATTAAGGTACTAAAAAACTTAAAAAACTTTAAAGGAAAAACTGATGACGAAATCAAAGAGTATATTGAAAACAAACAAAGACTTGCCATTGATAAAGGATTCCGATCGAAGTTCTATATTAGACAGCTTAATTCTTGGAAAAACAAGCATAGAGATAGCAAAGGACTTAGCAATACCCTTGAGAAAACTCTACAAAGTTTTAGATCAAGACGCAAATTTTAAAGAGCAATTTGGTAAAGCTCAAGAAATAGGTATGCGTACCTTAATTGAAAAGATGCTCATGCTTTTTGATAATAAGCCTGATAACTTAGAACCTGCAGATTTATTATTTTTAAGGGAAAAAAAAGATTTTTTAAAATGGTTAGCTCCCAAAGTCTCTAGTTTTTTTATTGATAAGCAACAACATCAAGTAAAAACTGACCAAACGCTTACTATTAAATTTGATAATGGCTTTGATAGCCTAGAAGCTAAAGAAATAGAGGGTGTCTTTGAGACCACACCCCCTATTAGTAAAGAAACGGATTAATGTTCTTTTGTTTTATCAATAGTTATTGTGCAAGTTACTTCACCCATAAAATGATGTCCTCCATCATCTCGTAAGTTTTCTAAAAACTTGTGCAATTCTCTTGATTGAATACCATCATTAAACCTAAACTCATTTAGAATAGTATTTTTAATTTTTTTACCCTTATCATCATAACTATTGCCTATGACTTTGATGTTTGTTTTTTCTATGTACATTGTTTTTTTACCTTTCTGTTATTGTTTATTTTTCTTCTTCTACTTTTATTATAAGATCCATAAGCATATCACTTGAATATAAATCTAATAATTTTTTTATTTGTTCTTTCGCTTGTTTTCTTTTTTTGTATATTTTAGCCTTGTTACTTTCCTGTACCATTCTTATTGCGTCTAATGTTTGGTCCACCATTTAAGCTGCCTCCACAATATTTTGTTTAACATATTCCAAAGTCATATAACGATCTTTTGCTTTGTTTAAAAATACGGGTTCATCAAGTTTATCAAAACCACCATGAAAACAAATACTATCTAATATTTCTATATCATTTGAAATATTATCTTTATAGCTTTCGTTCCAAACAACTTTTTTATTAATATATTTTTTCATTATTTCTTTCATTGTTTTATTTTCCTTTCTGTTTTTGTTTGTTTATATTTATAAACCATTCACTAATTTTATAATTGTACTCTTTACAATCAAAACAATAAATATCCATTTCAAAATCTTTATCATTTATAATTTGTATATTTTTAGATAAGCAATTATCACAAAGCCAACCATTATTTTTCATTTAAGCTACCTCTCTTTGCATTTCTTTTTTGTTTGTTATTAATTTAATACATCTAACGGATCGTATTTTAATATAGCCTCCATGTCTTTTTTTGAAAATTTAAACATTAATTTTCTATACATTAGGTTTATTTTTTTAATCATTGTTTACCTTTCTTTTTTGTTTTAGTTTTTGATTATACTTAAATCTAATTATCCTATTAGCGTTTAAGCAATTTAATATCGTTAGCCTGGCTAACTCAATCAAATATTGTTTTTTATTAACTACTATCATCATTTATTTTAAGCTAATAATAAATTGGTTTATCGTATCAGCATGATGTAAAGACCATAAAAGGCACAATAAAATTACAACGAATAATGAGCAATCTATTATTTCAAGTATTGTTTTTTTCATTAAGCAACCTCCCTTTTTTCGTGTTCTATTGGTGTTAAATCACACTCTAATTGCCACTCTATAACATTTAATATTTCTTTATCTAAAACAGTTACAGAAGCGCCGTCAAACCAATCTAAGTACCAATATTCTACTGATAAAATATTTTTGTTTTCATCGGTGTATATTCTGAACTCATCGCCAGGACCACCCCAGCTTAACTGCCAACGATAATAACCCTCTTCTTGATTATCAAAGGTATTGGATGCAACATAATCCCAGCTTAAACCATATTGAGATAACCACTCTGATACATCAAGATTGTCATTATCGTATGCTTTTTTGATTTCTTTTAATCTTGATTGATATCTAGCATTTACAAGATCAATACATTTTTTTTCTTTTGTCATTGTTTTACCTTTCATTGTTTGTTTATGCTCTCAACTTACCAAATAGGTTATAATAAGTCAAGAGCATTGTTTTATTAAATTAAGCCGTCTTTTTGCTTAGTGATCGAATAAAAGCATTTGTTTTTTCATCTTGCTTTTTATCCAATTCAATTTGTTTTGCTATAAATTTGGACCATTTTCCATAATCAAAATTTTCGCAATTTCTTTCCGCAAAACTTGTAATAAGATTTTCAACAATAACAATTGATTGCATATCTTTACTGAAATGCACCTCATTGTGTAATGCTGCTACAATTTTTGCTAATTGGTTAAGATGTTTTTTTGTTATGCTCATTTTGTTTTATCCTTTCTATTGGTTTATGCTCTAATTAATTTAGGGTGAATTTGTGGGTTATATTTTACTATTTGATTATTATTATTAATCAATAAACCTGCATCATCCAAAGTGTGTAAAACTAAGTCAAAATTTAAGTTTTGCAATTTAACCATTTTAGACTGTAAATGAATTAAATATATATTTTCAATTACAAGTAATTTTTTATCTTTTAAAGTCTTTATTTCTTTTTGACTTTTTATGATTTTATTAGCTATTTTTAAAATGTTTTCCTTTGTTTGCATTTTGTTTCCCTTTGTTAAGTTGTTCATTAAATACGACATTAACAGTTTTGGTTAATAGATCAACAAAAAAATTCGTTAAAATATTAAGTCATTGAATTTAAACAGTTCTTTTTTAAAGCGTATGTTTTACGCTGTATTAGTAAAGAGATTGAATAGATTGAAGATGTTTAAAAGTTAGTATCCTTTAATAGATTGCTCATTTGCTTAATCATATAAAATATTCGGTGATCTATTCTATTATTGCAGGACCAAGCGTAGTACCTAGCTTTATTTTATTACTTTCCGATAATCATAAATTATCGGAAGCTACAAATACTATAGATTAAATGTTTTTGCCTGTGTTCCTACGCAAAATTAAAAAGTTGACCCCCCATACCCCGCCAGATTCCGCCGCAGATTATTATATCTATATACACGGGATTTTTCCACGCTCACACACAGCCAGTCACCCCCTATCCACAAAACAACCCACCCCTTATTTTTGCTAGACCTCCTTTTAGAAATAAAATAATACCATATGTATGGAGTACGATAGCAAAGACATACAATCTGTAGTATTTATAGAACCTGAAACTAACAATGTAGTTATTAAGATCACAGGCTTTCCTAACAAAGACATAGCTGATTTATATATTAGCTGGGTTATGGCAGAGTTATCTTTTGACTTTACACCTACCAGTGGAACCATAGACACCATGTTACATTAATGAATATAGTTATTCCTTATACTGCCAGAAAACATCAGAAATTTCTTCACTCTAAGATGCTAGAGAAAAGATGGTCAGTCTTAGTCTGCCATAGAAGATTTGGTAAAACAGTAATGATGATTAATCATTTACTAATGACCGCACTACAATCCAAACTGAAGAACCCTAGGTTTGCTTATATTGCACCTACCTTCAAACAAGCTAAATCTATTGCTTGGGATTACATCAAACAATTTTCTGACAAGATTCCAGGAGTACGCTTTAATGAGACAGAGCTGCGTGTAGACTTGCCTAATGGCTCTAGGATAACCCTACTAGGCTCAGAGAACTGCGATGGTCTTAGAGGTATCTATTTGGATGGTTGCGTCATAGATGAGTATGCCAATGTAACAGAACGATTGTTCCCAGAAATTATTAGACCAGCTCTATCTGACAGAAAAGGCTACTGCGTATTTATAGGTACACCACAAGGAATGAATAATAACTTTTACGATATGTACCAACACGCACAAAAGAACCACAGTGATTGGTTTTATTTTAAAGCACAGGCAAGTAAAACCAAAATAGTAGATGAGGAAGAATTAGAAAAAGCAAAAGAGATCATGGGAGATAACAAGTTTAAGCAAGAGTTTGAATGTGATTGGATAGCTAACATTGAAGGATCTGTATACGGAGAGGTAATGCAAAAGATGGATGATAAAAGGCAGATGACTAGAGTACCTTACGATCCTTCTTTGCCAGTCTCTACCGCATGGGATATAGGAGTTTCAGACCACACTGCTATTATATTTTATCAGCAACTAGGTTCAGCAATTAATATTATAGATTACTACGAAGAACGAAAACAAGGATTACCCCACTTTATAGAAGTAATAAATTCCAAGGAGTATATCTACAAGGATCACTTTGGTCCACATGATATAGAGGTAATGGAATTTAGTAATGGAAAAACCAGAAGGGAAGTAGCTTATCAGTTAGGAATTATATTTAAAGTTGTGCCGAAAATTCCACTAGAGGATGGTATACACGCAACAGCCATGGCACTACCTAGATGCTACATTGACATAGACCATTGCAAAAAATTAATAGATGCGTTAAGACATTACCACAGGAAGTACATAGATAAAAACAGAATGTTTAGATCTAAGCCTGTACACGATTGGAGTTCACACGCCTGTGATGCCATGAGGTATTTGGCTGTAGGACTTCAAGAAATTAACACTAGACAAGCTGCTCCACAAAATGTAGCAGATAATAGTTATAGGATAATATAAATATGGGTTCATTATTTTCACCAAAGATGCCATCACTACCACCAGTAGCACCAGCTCCTGAGATGCCTTCTTCAGAAATTTCAGCAGAAGAAAAAGAAAGTATTGCTAAAGAACAAGCGGCAGTAGAAAGAAAAAGAAGAGGTAGAAAGTCTACGATTCTAACTGGACCTTTAGGAGATGTCAGCGATGCTGAGATAGAAAAGAAAACTTTATTAGGATCATAACATGGTAATTAAAAACATAATTAAAATAGCAAAAGAAATAATCAAACCAAAAAAAACCAAAGTAAAAATTAAAAAAGAAGAACCTGTAATTGTAAAAGCAGAAGAAGTAATTAAAAAACCTGAAGTAGAGCAAGTAAGAGTTACAGAAACTAAATCTACCTTAACTAGAGAAACTAACTAACATGGGTTCAGTAGCAAGAGTGTTTAGACCAACACCTCCACCACCTTCACCACCTCCAGTAGCAAAACCAATAGCTACTACTATAGCTCCAACCACAGCAGAAGTTTCTCAAAGCACAGCAACAGATGCAGATGGATATTCATCCAGCGTTAAAACAAAACGAAAAGGAAGATCGGCAACTATTTTAACAGGACCAGCAGGAGTAGAGGGAGATGCTACACTAGGTAAGAAAAGTCTATTAGGATCATAATGGCATTAACAGATAGACAAAAAACAACTTTGAAAAAACATAGTGTTCATCATTCTAAAAAACATATGACACATATGAAAGTATCTATGAACAAAGGAATAAGTTTTACAAAAGCACATAAAATTGCACTTAAAAAAAAAGGTAAATAATGGCAAAAACAGATTTAAGTAAAAGTTTATTAGCACGATTTGACAAGCTACAAGGTCAAAGGCAAAACTGGGAAACACACTGGCAAGAAGTTGCAGATTATATGCAACCAAGAAAAGCCGATGTAACCAAAACCAGAGCCAGAGGAGATAAACGAAATGAGATGATTTTTGATTCGTCTCCTATTCAAGCAGTAGAATTACTAGCAGCTTCTTTACATGGTATGCTAACTAACCCTTCCACCCCTTGGTTTACCTTACGATTTAAAGAAGAGGATATGGATAACGAAGAAGAAGCAAAACTTTGGTTAGAGTCTGCAACAGAAACAATGTACACTGCGTTTAATCGTTCTAACTTCCAACAAGAAATTTTTGAATTATACCACGATCTAATTACCTTTGGTACAGCAGCAATGTTTATTGAAGAAGATGATGATGATTTAATTAAATTCTCAACTAGACATATTAACGAAGTGTTTATTGCTGAGAACGATAAGGGAAGAGTAGATACAGTATACAGAAGATTTAAACTTTCTGCTAGAGGTGCGGTGCAAAAATTTGGAGACAAAGTTTCTCCAGACATTATGGCAATGTCAAAAAAAGATCCTTACCAAGAAGTAGAATTAATCCACGCACTTTATCCAAGATCTGATTTTAATCCTAAGAAAAAAGATAAAGCTAATATGCCATTTGAATCTGTTTATGTAGAATATAAAAATGGAAACGAATTATCTGTTTCTGGATTTAAAGAATTTCCTTTTGTAGTACCTCGTTACTTAAAAGCATCTAATGAAATCTACGGAAGATCTCCTGCGATGACTGCTTTGCCTGATGTTAAGATGTTAAATGAAATGTCTAAGACCACTATTAAAGCAGCACAGAAACAAGTTGATCCTCCTTTGTTAGTGCCTGACGATGGTTTTTTATTACCAGTTAGAACTGTACCTGGTGGATTAAATTTTTATAGATCAGGAACAAGAGATAGAATTGAACCTTTAAACATTGGTGCAAACAATCCATTAGGATTAAACATGGAAGAGCAAAGAAGAGATGCTATTCGTGCTGTGTTTTATGTAAACCAACTGATGATGCAACAAGGTCCTCAAATGACAGCAACAGAAGTCATCCAAAGGAACGAAGAGAAAATGAGACTACTAGGTCCTGTTCTTGGTAGACTGCAATCAGAATTGTTAAAACCATTAATTGACAGAGTGTTTGCTATACTACTTCGTAATAATATGTTACCAGAAGCACCAGAGTTTTTATCTGGAAGAAATGTAGAAATTGAATATGTATCTCCACTTGCTAAAGCACAAAAATCTTCAGAGCTACAATCTATTATGAGAGCAATAGAAATATTAGGATCACTAGCAAATGTAGCACCAGTATTTGATTATGTTAATTTTGATAACCTAGTGAAACATCTAGCAGACATAGTTGGTATGCCACAAAAATTATTAAAATCACAAAACCAAGTAAACTCTGAAAGACAACAAGCTCAAGCACAAGCTCAAGAGCAACAAGCAATGCAACAGATGCAACAAGTAGCACAAGCAGGAGGAGACATAGCACCATTGGCAAAAGCATTGCCAGAGGAAGCAAAGGCTTTAGTAAACCCAGAAGAGTAATAGAAAGGAAAAAACATGGAAGCAAGTAAACAACTAGAACAATTAATTGGAAAGTTAAAAAAAAATTACGAATTTATATTCAATACAGATGAAGGCAAAGAAGTCTTGTCTGATTTAGAAAAGAGATGCCACTACCACGCTACTACTAATATTAAAGGAGATAGCCATGAGAGTGCATATATGGAAGGACAACGCAGCGTTCTTTTATTTATAAAATCAATGCTGCAAAACGATAATGAAAAAGGAAAATAATAATGTCAAACGAACAGATAACACAGGAAACTGTGCCTGTAGAAACAACGACACCATCTACAGAAACAGTCCAACCAACAGCAACACTTAATACAGTTGCAAAATCAGATACACCTATAACACCCTCTTCTTGGAAAGAGTCTATCAGTGAAGAGTTTAGAAGCGATCCTAGTATAGAAAAATTTACGGAAATTGATGCACTAGCAAAAAGTTACATCAACGCAACTAAAATGATTGGTCAGGATAAGATAGTTATACCTACTAATAATTCTACAGAAGATCAGTGGAATGAAGTATATCAAAAACTAGGTAGACCTGAGTCTGCTGATAAATATCAGTTAGATGCTAAATCAAAAGCAGTACCTATTGATGAAAATGCTGTAAAACAATTTGCAGAAAATGCTCACAAGCTAGGTTTAAATAATAAACAAGCTCAAGGTATTTTAGAGTTTTATAAAAATAATATGGAAGGCACTGCACAGCAATCAAAGATTGATACAGAGACTGCTCAAGTTCAAGCGGAACAACAGCTAAGACAAGAGTGGGGTAGAGACTTTGAAGGTAAAGTTAAACAAGCTGGTGCATTAGCTAAAGCAAATATTAATCCAGATGTATTAGATATGCAACTACAAGATGGAACAAGGGTAGGAGATCATCCAGAAATTATAAAAGGATTTGCAAAAATTGCTAATATGATGTCTGAGGATAAAATTGTTTCTACAGAAAGCGAAAATGTAGATACTATGAAAGATATTGAATCAGAAATAACTACTTTGACTAATGATACCAATAGTCCTTACTGGAATAAAAATCACCCAGATCACGATAAGGTGGTTCAACAAGTTTATACATTAAGAGAAATGTTAAATGCAGAATAATAATCTAAACGATCAAGAGATTAGATTAGAAATATTGCGGTTGGTTAAGGAAACAGGTTCTGAGAACCAGAAAACAAACCCCTTGCCAACTGCAGATATTTATTATAAATGGGTTAAAGGTAAGACAATTCGCAAGAACCTTACTGACAAGAAGGAATAGACTCTAGTCTAACAGACTTTAAATGCAAGAAATGCCTGTCAATTTTGACGGAGAACCTTTCTGTTTTAATTTTATTAATGACTATGTGGGTTGTTAATATTTAACTTTAATAAATGGAGAGACAAATATGTCATCACAAATAACTACAGCATTTGTTCAGCAGTATTCTGCTAACATTCAAATGCTTTCTCAACAAATGGGATCGTTATTAAGAGACAAAGTCCGAGTTGAATCTGTGGTTGGAAAAAATGCTTTTTTTGACCAAGTTGGCTCAGTAACTGCAGTTTTGAAAACTAGCAGACATTCCGACACTCCGCAAATTGATACACCTCATTCAAGACGAAGAGTATCACTTGCTGATTACGAATATGCTGATCTAATAGACACTCAGGATAAAGTAAGACTCTTAATCGATCCAACATCTTCTTACGCTCAAGCTGCTGCAATGGCAATGGGTAGAGCTATGGATGATGTGATTATTGCTGCTGCAACTGGTACTGCCTTTACAGGTGAAACTGGTTCAACTTCAACTTCTGCTCAAACTGCAATCGCTGCTGGTTCTGCAGGTTTAACTATTGCTAAATTAAGAACTGCTAAGCAGACTTTTGATTTGGCTAGTGTTGATCCTTCAATCCCTAGACACATCGTTGTAGGACCTGAACAGATCAATAATCTACTTTCAACAACCGAAGTAACAAGTTCAGATTTCAACACAATCAAAGCATTGGTTCATGGTGAAATTGATACGTTCCTTGGGTTTAAATTTACAACATCCAACAGACTTACAAAATCTGGTAATAACAGACTTTGTGTAGCTTTTGCACAAGATGGAATAGCTCTAGGAATCGGAAAAGATATTTCCGCTAGAATTGACGAAAGAGCTGACAAATCTTATGCCACTCAAGTGTACTACTGCCAAAGCATCGGTGCTACTAGAATGGAAGAAGCTAAAGTCCTTGGTATAACTTGCGTAGAAGCATAATAGGAGGATATAAAATATGGCTAATTCAATACAATATGCGAAGATAGTTAGTGTTCCTTCTGAGAAGGTTGATACTAATGAACTAGCTGGTAGAGTAAGAGTTGCATTTGCAGAGTACGAAGCAGCAACAGAACAATCTACTATAACTATGTTCACTATCCCTAATGGTGCAAGAATCTTAAGCGGATCAGTAAGTTATGATGCTCTTAATTCAAGCACAACTATATCAGTTGGACATGGTGCTTATACAAACTCAGCAGGAACAGCAGTATCTGCTGATGTTGATGAGTATAAAGCAGCAGCCGCTTCAACTTCTGCAGAAACAGTTGTTGCTGCAGACACTATAGCTTTAGGTAGAAACAGCGTAGTTAATGCTGACCAAGATGGTCTTCCAGTTACAGTTACCCTAGCAGGTGCTGATGGTGCTGGTACTATTCAGTTGCAACTATTATATGTTAAAGACTAATAAATAGTTTGGGTGGGGGAGCAATCCCCCATCTTTCTTTAAATGAAACATTTGAAAGAAATCAAACCTGTGTTACATTTTAAGAAAGATGATTATGTTTATAGATTTGTTTTAGTAGACAGATTTAAACACACATCATCTTCTCATAATGGATTTGATATTCATAATGAGAGAACAGAAGAGGAAATCTGGCAACAGATGACCAATAGGAAAATAAGAAGAAAATATATAACAAAGGAGTAGATATAATGAAAAAAGGTTTATACGCAAACATTCACGCAAAAAGAAAAAGAATTAAAGCTGGTTCAAATGAGAAAATGAGAAAACCAGGATCTAAAGGATCTCCAACCAAAGCAAATTTTAAAAGAGCAGCTAAGACAGCAAAGAAAAAATAGATGGCATCAGTAGTAGACATTTGTAATGGATCATTAAATCAATTAGGAGCTACTACTATTTTATCCCTAACAGAAGATTCAAAAAATGGTAGACTTTGCAATTCAAGATATACTCAAGTAAGAGACGCAGTATTTAGATCTCATCCTTGGAACTGTTTACAAAAAAGAATAGAACTAGCTGCAGACTCAACAGCTCCAGCATGGGGATTTAAGTATCAATATACTTTACCTTCGGACTGCTTACGACTGTTAGTTATTTTAGATTACGATTCTGATTACAAAGTAGAAGGTAGAAAAGTATTAAGCAATACCTCTACTATGAAAATTTTATATGTATCAAGAGTTACTGATCCTAATGAATATGATGAATTACTAAGAGAAACTTTATCTGCTGCATTGGGTGCTGACATTGCTTACGGAGTAACTTCTTCTAATCCTGTTGCACAAAATATGTATAAATTATTTCAAGAAAAATTAAGAGATGCTAGATTTGTAGATTCTACAGAAGGTCAGAATGTATCACAAGATTTAGGAATGGCAGATGCTATTGACGCTGGTACTTTTATAAATTCAAGGTTTTAATTTATGGCTAGAGTTGCGGTACAGCTTACCAACTTTACAGGTGGAGAACTGTCTCCCAGACTAGATGGTCGTAATGATCTTACTAAATACAGTTCAGGTTGCAAAACTTTAGAAAATTTAATTGTATATCCTCATGGTGCTGCAGCTCGTAGACCAGGAACATCTTTTGTTGCAGAAGTTGCAAACAGTGCTAACAAAACTAGACTTATTCCTTTTGAATTTTCTACCACTCAAACTTATATGTTAGAGTTTTCTAATCTTAAAATTCGTGTCTACAAAGACAATGGTTCAGTGTTAGAAGGAGATAAAACTATATCAGGAATTACTAAAGCTAACCCTGCAGTAGTAACTGCTACTTCTCATGGTTACTCTAATGGAGATGAAGTAGTAATTACTTCTGTTGTAGGTATGACAGAAGTTAATGGTAAAAGATTTTTAGTTGCAGACAAAACTACCAACACATTTGAACTACAAGATAAAGATGGAACTGATATAAACAGTTCAGGATTTACAACATATAGTTCTGGTGGTGTATCTAATAAAGTATTTGAAATAACTACACCTTACACAACGGCACAATTATTTGATATTAAATTTGCACAGTCTGCAGATGTTATGTACATTACTCACCCATCTCACGAAGTAGCAAAACTATCTCGTACTGGTCATACGACTTGGAGTTTAGATGAGGTAAGTTTTACCAAAGGACCATTTCAAGATCCTAATATAACCACTACTACTTTAACACCCTCAAGTGCATCTACAGGATCAAGAAATATTACTGCATCTGCTATTACAGGTATTAATGGTGGAGTAGGTTGGTTAGCTACAGATGTAGGTAGGCAAATACATTTTAACGGAGGGTATGGAGTTATTACAGCAAGAACCAGTGCAACTGTTGCTGTAGCGACTATAACTACAGCTTTTACTAATGCTAATGCTATTACCGATTGGTATCTCGGAGCTTTTTCAGACACTACAGGTCATCCTTCTTGCGTAACTTTTTTTGAGCAACGATTAGTATTTGCAGGAACAACCAATCAACCACAAACAGTATTTTTTTCTAAGTCAGGAGATTATGAAAACATGGATGCTAATCTTACAGGAACAATCTCAGATGATGATTCTATTGTATATACAATTGCTTCCAACCAAGTAAACGCAATTAGGTTTATGACTGCAACTAGAACTTTAATTATAGGTACAGCAGGTGGTGAGTTTACAGTGTCAGGTGGTGGAACAGACTCTGCAGTTACACCAACCAATATTCTTATTAAGAAACAATCTAACCATGGTGCTGCAAATGTAGATGCGATTGCAGTAGGTAACGCAACTTTATTTCTACAAAGAGCAAAAAGAAAAATTAGAGAACTAGCCTATAACTTTGATGTAGATGGTTATCTTGCTCCTGATATGACCATTCTTGCTGAACATATTACTGAAGGTGGACTAACACAAATTGCTTACCAACAAGAACCTAATCAAATTATTTATGCTGTTAGAGGAGATGGAGAGTTAGTAGGATTAACTTACCAAAGAGAGCAACAAGTAACAGCCTGGCACAGACATATTTTTGGAGGTATCTTTGGAACAGCTACTATTACAGTTACAGATTACGCAAATATAAAAAATGGAACAAGAATTGTTTTAAAAAAATCAGATGGCACAACTACCACTTTTACTTCTGCCACTTCTGCTACTTCTGGATTTTTTCACAACGCTACTAGCAACAACCAAACAGCTACTAATTTAAAAACTCTTATTGATGCAGATAGCAATTTTACCGCTACTGTTTCTAGTAATGTAGTTACTATTAAAGAAGTGGTATCTACAGGTTTAGATTACTTAACTATTTCTAGTTTTGACATTGCTAGACTTACTGCAACTAGCGAAGGAAAACCTATTTGCGAAAGTGTTGCGGTTATACCAACTGATGATACAGAATATCAAGTATATGTTATTATTAAAAGAACTGTAAATGGTTCTAGTAGAAGGTATGTAGAATATTTAAACAATGTTGATTTTACAGAAACAGATAATACTACTTTTAACTATTTAGATAGTTCTTTAGCTTATAGTGGAACTGCTGTTACTACTCTTTCTGGATTAGATCATTTAGAAGGTCAAACAGTTCACATATTAGCAGATGGTGCAACTCATCCTGCAAAAGTAGTTTCTTCTGGTTCTGTTAGTTTAGATAGATCTTCCACGAATGTAAAAATAGGACTAGGATATAATTCTATTTTACAAACTATGAGATTAGATGCTGGTTCTCAAAATGGTACATCTCAAGGAAAAACAAAAAGAATTTATGAAATTACTGTAAGGTTATATGAGAGTGTAGGAGTAGAAGTAGGACCTAATCTTTCTGATATGGAGCGAATACCATTCCGTACTTCTGCAGATGTGATGGATCAAGGTATACCTACATTTACAGGAGACAAGGCGGTAGAGTTTAGAGGTAATTATGATACAGATGGATTTATATTTGTTAGACAAACTCAACCTTTACCTTTGACTGTTTTATCATTATACCCAGAATTGCAAACCAATGACTAAAGATATTTTACAAATAGTGCCTTATATTTCAAAACATGGTAAGATTATTCTAGCCAACCAAATGAACCATGTTCTTATGGATAAAGATGCTCAATTTGAAGGAGAAGCAATGGAATTAGAACAAACAGGTTTAGCTTATACCTGTATCATTAATGATGATCCTGTTGCGTCTGCTGGTATGAAAATTATTTGGAATGGAGTTGCAGAAGGCTGGGTGTTAGCAAGTAGTAAAGTTTGGGATCATCCATTAGTTATTGCTAGAGCTATTAAAAAGAACTTTGCAAGATTAGCAAAAGAAAATGAAATCCACAGGGTACAAACTGCTGTAAGAGCAGATTTTACTATGGGTTTAAAATTTGCTAAATGGTTAGGATTAAAGGAAGAAGGATTAATGAAGAAATACGGATTTGATGGTTCAGACCATTATAGATATGCGAGGTTGTTCTAATGGGTTGGCAAGGAGCGTTAGTAGCTGCAATAGGAGTCGCACAATATAAACAACAAGGTGCAATAGGTAAATACAATCAAGCTGTTCAAAATAGAAATGCAGAAATTGCAGAACAAGAAGCTGGGATGCTTGAACAACAATTAGAATTTGATATTGGAAGATTTGATCAACAATTTAGACAATTAGAGGGAACAACAGAAGTTAATTTAAACAAATCTGGAGTTGTTGCTGGAACAGGAACTGCTTTTAGAATAGCTAGATATAATGCAGAACAGGCAGTTTTACAAAAAGATGTTATGGAATATAATTCTAAAGTTGCACAAGGTAAAAAATTAGAAGAAGCAAATTTTGCAAGAATACAAGGTCAAATGGCTAGACAGTCAGCTAAGATGGCACAATTACAAACTGTAGCTTCTACTTCAACAAGAAGCATACTTAATATGAATAGTGGTAAAAAATATACAGGTGGTATGCAAAGTGATGGAAATTACTATGACCCTTACAATGTAGGAACAACAGAATAATGCCAAAAATACCAATTCTTACATCACAAGCCAGACCAACTGCAGAAGTAGGATCAGTTAAATCCAACATACAAATTCCTTTAACTCAAAACATTGGTACTGTTTTAAAGCCTGTAACGGATGCTGTTTTTAAACATAGAGTTAATGAAAAAAATTTAGAAAATAAAGCAGAAGCTCTTACATTAGAAAACGAATCTATTTTTAAATTAAATGAAGTTTTTGATAAAGCATCAAAATTAGATAATAAAGAACAAGCATTTAATTTAATCCAATCAGAATCCAAAACTATTCAAGATGAATTTTCAAATAAAGCATCAAATAAATTTGTTAAAGCTAGTTTTAATAATAGTTTTTTAGGTGAAGTTCAAAAAGGAATTTTCAAAACAAATATAAGAGTATCTAAAAATGTACTAGATACATTAGATAATCAATTTTCTATTAGAAAAAATTTAGTATTAACTGAAGCATATTTGTCAAAAAATCCAATGGCTTTACAAGTTGCAAAAACAGACTTAGAAAATCTTACTGAAAAAATTTATAAAGGTAGAATTGATGTAGATCAATACAATAAATTAATTCAATCTATACCTGGAGAAATGCAATCGTTTGAAGTTACTCAAGCAATTATTTCAGATCCTGGACAAGCATTTTCAGATTTAATGGATAAAGATAAATTTGTTAATTTAGATATAAATAAAAGAGCAAAATTTATTCAAGAAACCAAAACAATTTTAACACCACGAATTAATAATGATTGGAAAAATTATGTAGCTGCTGCTGCATTAGGTAAAGAACCTGTACCATTTAATATGAATTTAGCTAAAAAAGTTTTACCTGCCGAAACAATAGTTAAAATGGAAAATCAATTAGAAACAATAGATGATACTATTGGTAAAGTAAAAATTTTAAATTCAATTAATTCTAAAGATTTAAAAAAAACTATAGATCAGTATGAGTTAGAAATAGATGCTAAAGTTAAAGCTAGTGCTATTGATTTTTTAGTGGGTGAAAAAAAGAAAAAATATTATAATGACATTGTAAATAACAGACAAGAATTATTATCAACTGATCCTGTAAATTTTATTATACAAACAAATGAAGATATAAAAACTGCTGTACAAGCTATTGAATCAGCAGAAGGAGATCAAAAAAATACATTAGAATTTGAATTAGCTACATCTTTAGTTAAAATTCAAACAGATTTAGGTGTACCAAAATATAATCAAAAAGTTATGACTTCAAATCAATCAAAACAATTTGTTTTAAATTATAAAAATGGCGATCAAAATACTAGAGTAGCAATGCTGCAAGGTTTAGATTTACAGTTTGGTAATTTAAACAATAAAGCATTTCAACAATTATTAAATGATGGTTTGCCAGAAACAGCTATTTTTTCATCTTATTTTCAAAATCCACAAATAACAGAAGCACTTTTAAGTATTGATTCTGAAGATAAAAGAACAGAACTAAAAGATTTTGCAAAAGATAATAATATTAAATTTAATAAAGTAAGAAAAGATATAAGAGGAAGTAAAGCTATAAAACTTTTTGAAGATATAGTTGCAACAAATATTGGAGCAAATAATGCAGAAACTTTAGAGCAAATGAATAGTATTGTAGAAATGTTAAGTTATTATACATTAAGCGAAATGTTTACCAATAGTGATACTAATGAAGTTAAAGCAAGAAAAAAAGCAATATCACTTATTAAAGATAATTTTCAAATAGAAGATACTTATTATATTCCTAAAATATGGGATGGTAAAAAATTATTAGATAGTCATGTTGATACTGTTGTTGCTAAAACAGAAATAATTAAAGATCATTATGTAGATCAATGGGGTGCGGTAGCTTTTGGATCAATGAAAGATGATACTCTTACAGTAGATATAGAAAGCGAATTTAATATTAATGTAAAAGAAAATGGTGAATGGAGAAATACATCTGATGGAGAAGGTTTGATATTTGGTATTATTTTACCAGATGGAGAATTTGCTCCTGTTAAAAATGCTAATGGTAATTTTTTAGAATTTAATTTTGATGATGATAGTTACATACTACCTGGAACTGATATAAAAATGAATATGAGTTTAAATGATTTTGTACCAGAAGAAGATAATCAAGCATAAAAAAGGAATTATTAAATGGCTCAATTAGGATTCGGATTAAAGATAGACGAGACAGCACAAGAAAATGGTTACGATAGATATTCTAAAACTTTAAGACAAACTTTAGGTGCTATTGCTGCAGATAACTGGGAATACAATCCTTTAGAAGCAACAAAAACACATAGGTCTATAAATACTGCTGAAATGGAATCTATTAGAGGTGGTGATGTTCTTGTTGATAGACAAGAATTAAATAAAGAATATGAAAATTTAGGATTATATTTTAAAGAAGATGAGTTTCAATCAGTTGTTGATATTATGGTTAAAAAAAAAGAAGCTGAAAGAGAAAGGCAAAGTATAATTCAAAGAGGACCAGAAGGTTCTTGGAATCCTTTTTCTGCTGGGTTTTATGTAGGTGCTGCAAAGTTTGGTACAGGCTTAGCTGTTAGTATGCTTGACCCTATTAATATTGGAGCTTCTTTTATACCTGTATTTGGACAGGCAAGATTTGCTGCTTTAGCTGCAAGACAAGGTTTACGAACTGCTAGACTAACAAGAGGTGTAGTAGAAGGTGCTGTCGGTGCAGCATTAGTTGAACCAATAGTTTATAGTGCTGCTAAAAGAGTACAAGCAGATTATGGTGCAGCAGACAGTTTACTTAATGTTGCTTTTGGATCAATACTTGGTGGTGGACTTCATGTAGGTTTAGGTAAATTAAGAGATATTAAAACAATTTCTAAATACAAAAATTTTAGAACAAAAGTAAATGAAATTAGAAAAGAAACTGGAATAAAATCAGATGAGGTAGAACCAGAACTAACCAACGAACAAATTTTATTTAGAGAATATTATGGAGATACTTCAGACTTTATGTTAAAGTTAGAAAAAACAGATCCAAGAACTAAAAAATTATTATTAGAAAAATCTTTAGGAGATTTATTATTAGATGAACCTGTAGATGTAGGTCCAGTTGTAAATGCTGATCCAGTATTAAGAACTACAGAAAACAGTATACCAACAGTAGAAAGAAATAATCAACCAAGATTAAAATCAGATGAGGTAGAATTAAATACTGCAGAACAAAATGTTGCTAGAAGGAATGAGGCAGAAACTGATGTTGAAATTGAAACATTAAATTCTCAACTAGAAACTATTAAAAATAATCAAAAAGATGCTAATTTTAAATTTGAAAGAGGAGAACAAGATTCAGAGTTAAAAACTGCAACAGAAGAATTAGACGAACTTAATATAAAGAAAAAAGAATTAGATGAAGCAGTAGCAGATTTTATTAATTGTAGGAATGGTAGGTAGTTATGGCAGATAAGTGTTTAATAAGAATAGAAAGTTTATTAAAAAAATCTTCTATTGCTGGAACTAAAAAAGAAGAGATAGTAAACCTAATTAAACAATCTATAGCAGAAAAAAAATTAAGTAACATTGATGAAGTTAATGTAGATGCTGTTGCTAAGGATGTATCAGAACAAATTAAATTACAAAAAAAAATAAATAAAAGAAATGCTATAGAAAATGAAATTAAAATTAGAAGATTAACAGAATTAGTTTTAACTGAATTTGCAGATAATCCATTAGAAGGTTTAACAGCAATAATGGTTGGTTCTAATAATAGAGTTGCTTCAGCAAGAGCTTCTGCTTCTGTACAACAAAACGCAACTGTCAATCAGTTGATTGCTGGATTTAATGCTAAATTAAAAGCTGAAGGTGTAGATGATTTATTTGATAAAGGTTTAGAAGGTGTGTCAGAAGCTGAAATACAAAGAAGAGTTACAAGAACTATGTATGAATTAAGTTCAGAACCAACTGTAACACAACAAAGAATAGGAGAAAAACCTAAAGTAACAGAAACTAATCAAGATATTATAAAGTTAGCAGAAATAATGGAAAGTTATTCTGAAATGATTAGACAAAAGTTAAATGATAGGGGAGCTAATATTCAAAAATTATGGGGATATATTGTAAAACAATCACATGATCCATCAAGTATTAGAAATGCAGCCGCTATTTTAGGTGTAAAAAATATTGAGTCTGATCCATCTTTAAAATTAAAAAAAGATATAAATTATAATAAAAATTTTAAAGCATGGAAAAATTTTGTAATGGAAAAATTAGATACTGATAGAACTTTTGCAAATACAGATAATATTGATGAATTTATGATAGATGTTTATAATTCTTTAGTAGGTAATAAATATTTAATTGCAGATGGTGTTTCTAATTCTTATGGAACAAGAACATCTAAAGATGTAGCAAAAGGTTCTAAATTTAAAAGAGTATTACATTTTAAAACAGCAGACGATTGGTTTGATTATAATGATAAGTTTGGTGTAGGTAATTTAAAAGAATCTTTTTTTTCTGGACTTCAAACTGCAGGAAGAAACCTTGGAATAATAGATGCTTTAGGCACAAAACCTAAAGAAAATATGCAAAAAATTAGATTTGCTGTACACGATAGATTAAAAAAACAAGGTAAAGATGTTGGAGATGTAAAAAATTTTCGTAAATTGGATAAGTATATGAAAGTTATAGATGGTTCTATTTACACTGTAGAAAATTTTGCCGTTGCTAAATATTCAGCAATAGCAAGAACTTTAGCATCTATGGCAAGACTAGGTGGTGCAACAATTTCTGCATTAGCGGATGTTGGTATTTATGGTTCAGAAGTAAGGTATCAAGGTAGAACGTTTTTAGATGGTATGTTTGAAGCATTATCTAGCTTAGGAAGAATTAAAAATACAAAACAAAAAAAAGGTATAGCTGAAATGCTAGGGTTTATAAATGACAATACTATTTATGATATGTCTGCAAGACACCAAGTTGGTGATAACTTAAATAAAGGTTGGACAAAAGCTCAAAGAACATTTTTTAAATTAAACTTACTTTCTTGGTGGACCAACAGTTTAAAAGAAGGAGCAATGTTAGGATTAGCAAATTATTTTGCTAGACAAAAAAACTTAGAATTTAAAAACTTAAATAAACAACTTCAAGAATTATTTACCATGTATGATATTAATCCGACTAAATGGGATGTTATAAGAAAAACTGCAATGGAAAAAGCAGATGATGGTAAAGAATTTATTAACATTGGTTTGTTAGATCAAATATCTGATGCTGATTTAAAAAAAATTACAGGATTAGAAAAAATGACAGAAAGACAAATGAGAATAGAAAAAGAAAAATTTAAAGCATCTGTATCTGGAATATTATTAGACAGATCGCTTTATGCAGTTATTGAACCAGATGCTAGAGTAAAAGGTTTTATGACACAAGGTGCTTTGGCTGGAACTTTATGGGGAGAAGCTATTAGATTTTTTGGTCAATTTAAAGCATTTCCTATTTCTATTGTACAAAAAGTTTTAGGAAGAGAAATGGATTATTTTAAAGGTAGAAAACAAGGAGATATAGGTAGAGGTATAAGAGGTATGGGAGCTTTAATGGTAACTTCTGCAATGCTAGGATATATGTCTATGACCATAAAAGATTTATTAAAAGGAAGGTCGCCAAGAGAAATAATGAGTGAAAATGGAGATGTTAATTTTAAAACATTATTAGCTGCTTTATTACAAGGTGGTGGACTAGGTATATATGGTGATGTTTTATTTAAAGAAGTTAGAGACAAAATGGCTATAATAGGTGGACTTGCTGGACCTATACCTGTAACAGCAGCAGATGTTTTAATGGCTATTATACATGGAACTAGACTTGAAGGTGGTAAAGCTGGTAAATCAGCCTATGATGCTGTAACAGCAATGATACCTTTTTATAATCTGTTTTATATAAAGAGTGCATTTGATTACATGATAGGGTATCAAATAATGGAAACTATAAAACCAGGTATATTAGAAAGAATTGAAAACAGAATGGAAAAAGATTATAATCAACATTTTTTATTTACAAAACCATCATCACAGTTTAAAGGTTTTAATTAGTTATGACAGTATCATCCACAACAGTTAAAAATTCATACTCAGGCAATGGAAGCACTACACAATTTGCATATGGTTATAAAATATTTGCAGACTCAGATTTAATTGTAATTATTAGAACAGACAGCACAGGTGTTGAAACTGTTAAAACTTTAACTACACATTACACAGTAGCTGGAGCGGGAGATGCTAGTGGAGGTTCAATAACTTTTACATCTGGTAACACTCCTGCATCTGGTCAAACAGTTGTAATAATTAGAGAAGTTCCGCAAACTCAAGCGATAGACTATATTGCTAATGATCCATTTCCTGCGGAATCCCACGAAGAGGGATTGGATCGTGCAACCATGACTACTCAACAACTTCAAGAAGAAGTAGATCGTTCTATTAAAATATCCAGAACGAACACTATGACATCTACAGAGTTTACTGTAGGTGCAACAGATAGAGCGAATAAAGTTTTAGCATTTAACTCTTCTGGAGAAATTTCAGTAACTCAAGAATTAGGAACTTTTAAAGGTACAAGTGCAACTACTACTACAGCCGCTTTTGTAGAAAGAGATATTGTAAAATCAACAACTGCAGCTCAACTTAACAACATTTATATTTGTGTAGCAGCTTCTGCTATTGGAGATACTTTAACAGATACAGATCACTTTGCACTTTTGGTAGACGCTGTAAGTGCAGCAACATCTGCAACTGCCGCAGCAAGTTCAGCTACTACTTCTGGAAATAGTGCTACAGCTAGTGCCAATTCAGCTACTGCTAGTGCGAACTCTGCCACAACTTCTGGAAACTCTGCAACTGCATCAGCCAATTCCGCTACCGCTTCTGCAAACTCTGCAACAGCCGCAGCCGCTTCAGCCGATGCTTTTGATGATATTTATTTAGGAACTAAATCTTCTGATCCCTCAACTGATAATGATGGTGATGCTTTGGCTGCTGGTATGCTTTATTTTAATTCTTCAACTGATTTACTTCGTGTTTATACAGGTTCAGCTTGGCAAAACGCTGCTGTAGATACTACTGGTTTTATAACACTTTCTGGAACACAAACTTTAACAAACAAAACTTTAACTACTCCTAAAATTGGTACTTCTATTTTAGATACTAATGGCAATGAGTTAGCTAAATTAACAGCTACAGGATCAGCAGTTAATGAATTTACAGTAGCTAATGCTGCATCTAATGGTAGTCCAACTTTATCATCAACAGGTGGCGATAGTAATATTGATTTAGATTTATTAGCCAAGGGAACAGGTCATGTAACTATAAGAGGTAATACTAATTCTGGTGCTGTTCAGTTTAATTGTGAATCTAATTCTCATGGTCAAATAATAAAATCTCAACCGCATTCGGCTAGTGTTACCAACACTATGTTGTTACCTGCTGGTGCTAATTCAACTTTGGTATCTTTAGTTTCAACAGATACACTTACCAATAAAACTCTAACATCTCCTAAAATAAATGAAGATGTTGCAGTAACTTCTACTGCTACAGAATTAAATATACTTGATGGAGCAACTGTAGTTGTTGGAGAAATAAATGCTTTAGATTTAGGATCAACAGCAGTAGGAACGGCAATAGCAAGTAAGGCTGTAATTTTAGATTCTAATAAAGATTATACAGGCATAAGAAGATTAAGTGTAACAAGAGCAAATATTCCACAAGTAGCATTGTCATCTTCATCAAATGCTGTAGCTTGGGATGCTTCTGCTGCACCAAACGCATTTCATCTCACAACTGAAAACACTACTTTTTCTGCACCAAGCAACAATGTTGAAGGTGCTTTTATCTCTATTGAAATAAATTATAATGGAAGTCACTCAATAGCTTTTAATACCATATTTGAATTTGCAGCATCAACTGCACCAACATTTACTTCATCAGATGGCAAGACAGACATATTAGTATTTAGATACAATGGTGCTGTATGGCAAGAGGTAGGTAGAACATTAAACTTAAGTGAAAGTTAGGATATAATAATATGTATGCACTAGTAGAAAACAATCAAATAATAAAATTTATTAACCATCCTAAAGCTATGGTTATAGGAGATGTACAATACCCAGCTAAAATATTTCAGCTTTGGTCAAAATTAGAATTAAACGCAATAGGTTTATATGAGGTTATCTTTGATGACTCTAATAAAAAAGATGAAGCATTTTATACTAACGCTAATCAAGGTTTTACTTATGATGCAGATGCAGGAACTGTAACCGCATCTTATGGAACAGCTACCGCTAAAGCATTAGCAGATACTACTTGGTCGCAAGATGATGAAGATGATGGAGATTTACCAGATGACAAATCAGTTGGCGATGTAAAAGTTCCAGGTTTAAAAACAAAATACAAAAACCATTTTAATGTAGAAGCAGCTGGTCTATTAGCTCCTACAGATTGGTATGTGGTTAAAGCAACCGAAGTTTCAGATTATTCAGTACCTAGTGCTGTTACTACTTACAGAGCAGCAGTTAGAACTAAAGTTAATGCAATGGAAACTGCAATAGATAATTGTGCCAATGTAAATGCTCTTATAACTTTACTTACCTACACAATGCAAGATGATGGTACAGTTACTAGACCACTTGGAGAGTTTCCAGATAAGGTAGTTTAATATGCCTTTTATACTTGGAACTAACTCCATAAAAGACACAGGCTACAATGTAGATAATTCATTAAGGTTTAATTCTGGTAGTGATGATACTTTAACAAGAACTGTATCTTCTGCTAGTAATAGAAGAACTTTTACTTATTCAGGTTGGATAAAAAAAACAATTTTAGGTACTGGAATAGGTTTATTTGGTCAAGGAGATTATTCATCATCTACAGGCTCTGACCATTTTAATATAAGGTTCGAAGGAGACGATAATATAAGAATAGAACCAAGTGGATTTGATGTTAAAACAAATAGATTGTTTA
>Ga0209634_1000396_pt1 | contig 33984 bp, 45 predicted proteins | sample LinPmetageLP40_FD_184043 | JGI IMG/M metagenome (GOLD analysis project Ga0209634, IMG submission 184043) | Marine viral communities from the Pacific Ocean - LP-40 (SPAdes) (version 2) | ecosystem: Environmental > Aquatic > Marine > Oceanic | place: Pacific Ocean | collected 2010-08-26 | reverse complement strand
TTGTAGTCGAGACATTTATAGTGTCTTCTAAACTTTGCATTGTTGCTTCAAGGTTGCCTATGCGGGCTTCAATATCAATTGTAATTTTACCTGCTGCCATACCTTCTCATTTCTCGATCAACAATTGATCTGTGATCTACTTCGCCGCCGTGCGAACTTGTATTTTCTTCTGATTCATCTATATAAGGCTGTATGAATTGCGATAACCAACCAATAGGACATGATAAAACCCATGATTGTTCTGTCATTTTCATTACCATACCAGCCGTATGTATTAAAGTGTCTTCTCCGGGTTTGTTGGAGGGTTTGCATCATCTTTGTTTTCGTCAATAAGTTCGTGGCCTAAACATCTTAGTGCAAGTTCACTGAGTGAAATAGGGTCTAGATGATCAATCCATTCATCGGCGTCTTTGCAAACTGATGTAATAATTTCTTTTGCACGATCTACACGCATTGCATTCCTAGCAAGATATGTAGCAAGACCTCTATTTTCTGCATGTTTACGTAAGCATTCAAGACGGTCTGTGGGACTAACCTGTGCATCTTCTAAGTCAGCCATAATTTCAGAACGTTCTCTTTGATAAAACAATTCTGTCAAATTTATGGCTTCTGCAACAGTAGTTTGACGTAGTTCTTTTTGCTCACCTTTGCAATCAAATAACACTTTGGCTTCTAACATAATTTACTCCGTTTTAAGGGTTAATGGTTTAACAGCATCATGCCGTCTGTCACACAATACGTCAACCACTTGTTCCCTTTGTTCAGGAGTCAACAGTGTTCTAGCCATATTTATGGCAACCAGTTCCTCTACTTCAGGCGAAACACCAATGCGTCTATGGCCGCCATCGGCCAATTTAAAAACCACAACCCAATCTTCTTTGGTGAATTCACCCAATGGATTCATCAAGATTCATCCCATGCTATTGCTGGTGCATTACCGCCAGAAAGTTCAAAGTTAAACGAACCAGTAGCGTCACCATTTTTGTCAGTTGAAAGTGCAATCTGACTTATCACAACCGTTGCAGTAATTGTACAACCAGTTTTTAGAGTGAATACACATGATGAAATACCCTCCATACTTGTAGCAGGGTTAATAAAATCTGCTAGACCGGGATCAGTATTACTAGCATCGGCCATAAAGTGACCACCAGCAGAACCAGTCATATCAAGAACGCCTAACCTTCTCCGCTTAGCACCATCACCAAACGCTGTGATATCTGTAGAAGTTCTACTTAAATTTAATGACCAAGCATTAAATGCAAGCACATGGTCAGTGCCAAAATTAACTAGCCCATCGTTTCCAACTATGTAAGCCATTTTCTATTTCCTTGTTGAAGTAACTCTAAATGTAGTGTTCGAGGTGAGATATTTGCCATCTAATATAATGGCCCCAATGTTTGTTAACCTAAAAGAAATACGGTCTATCCCAACATTTACATCGTCTGTATAGGCACGTAATTCTGATAAAGAATCTAAAATTGCCAAATGATTAGCAACACCTTTTCTTCTATCCGTAACAGTCAAAATAGTTACGTTAGATTCAATTGTTTCTTTGTTGTTGAAATGGCTAAAAACGCCTACTTGGTCAAACCGCCAAACACAATAAGTGCTTTGTTCATCAGTTGGCCCAATAGTGTCGTAAATTTTGCTATCAACCAAAGTTGTGAAGTTGTTAGGCGAAGCCCCGGTTTTGCTATACAAGGCGGCCTTAATCGCTTTGTGCATTGCTAATATCATTCTGCTCCACCAGTATCAAAGTTTGTACGTCTTTCTAATTCGTCCACAATTCTTTGTACAACAACATCTAAATTACGGTCTGACCAATTTTGTGTTTCTTCAACTGCTGGTGTTACATGCGGCCTTTTGTCCATGTGTACAGTTCCGTTTTCCAACCAGAAACCATATTTAATTGGACTACCACCGCCGGGCGCAAGAATACCGTGCTGCCAAATGTTTGAATCTATTGTTGGTCCATTATCTGTAACCGCACCGGCTACGCCCCATGACGCTCTTAACGTACCAGTTTGTGCAGCAGGTGCTTCGTTTCTTTTACTAGATCGTGTTGCTGAACGTGGGTACTTAACACCTGAACCGGGCTGACTAAGTATCTTTTTAATTATACGTATAAACATAATTTGAGACATAAGCACATGCTCTTTTACATGTACGCGAATAGTCTCTTGTATTGCCGAGTAATTTATATCAATTTTAATATCTTTACTCAATGTTGGCCCCCGTATCGCTTTCAGCATCTATATAGCAATACGACAATCTACCGTCTTTACGTTTACCCGGATTTTGTATTTGGTTAATTCTAAAAAAAACATTGTCAAATTTAAGAACCCAATCAGCACCAATATCAATGTATTCTGCAAAATAAACACGGATGTTTTTGGTGTCTTGTGTGCGACCATAAACATTTAACGTGCTACTGCCAGATGCCGTAACATATGCTTTCCTAATCACACCTTCGCTAAAACTTTGCACAGAAGAACCTACATCATCAATAAGATTAGTTGGTTCGTACAAAGTTACAGTTTGACCTAAAGCGTTTATTAGGCTGCTAATACTCATTAGCGTATTCCTATATGTGGTTGTAAAGCACTAGATATAGTGTTAAGTACCTCTGCACTAGGTCTAAGTCCGTAATTGTAATCACCTAAACCCTCACTAGATACATTTGGGTCGTGACTACGCATAGCGTAAACCTTTTGCACAAATTCAATTGCAGCATGTTCTATATCATCAGGTACCGTTGCATATCCTGCATCGTAGACTACTAAAATGCTTTGTCTGCTTCTTGGAAAACGCGCCGGAAATTCTTCTGTAGACAAATCAAAATGACTAGAAGACCGCATAAAAACTATGCCACGTTCAACGTCTACTCTGTATTCGTTATCAGCGTTAGACGCATAAGTGCAATTTAAACTAGAACTAGATATTTCTCGGCCTTGCAATCTGTGCAAAAGATAAGATGGTACGTTTGCTACTAAACTTGATTCAAAACCAGTTACAGCACTTATTGCAGTAGACAACTGTTTTGTTACATCGGCACTATCGCTTGTTAAATCAAAAGAGGAAACGGTATCAGTACCGTCAGTTTCTATTCGATTTAATCTAAGGCTATCAGTATCAATTGCAATACTTGCTCTTACGTCTGTAGAAACATTGCCGCTTACAACTATTGAAGTCTGCACTCCGGTATTTACAGACTGTACGTAATTAACCGGCCAGTTGTCTAACCGTAATTGACGACCACCGCTACCGTCATGCCACTCGTAATACGTACGTTGTTTAAACTTGCGATCACAATATGATTCTACCCAGTCTGTTGCGCGGTTTATTATGTTTTCGAGTAATGCGTCGTCGTCACTAGATGAAATACCTAGATACTGCTTTACATTCACTAAAGATGTCAATGCAGTTGTTTTAACCGGCATAAGTTACCCCTTCACGAACGTAAAACTATAGAAGTGCCTGTAAGTGCTGCACATGCGTTTGCGTTGTTATCTGGTCCCATGTCAGAAACGCGACCTAAAACCGCGAAGACTGTAAAAATACTATTGCCGCCAGCAGCAGTAAGAATATTTATTCTTTGGAATCTTTGTCTACTTTCGTTGCAATCAATTTGAAATACAACGGTGTCGTTGTCATCTGTGTCAGATAGTGCAGCAGCATTTCCTTCTATATCTTTTGCTGCTGCGTTACCGAGTGTTAACGCATCAATCAAGGCAAAAGTTCCACCTGAAGTATCGCATTCTGATACAGCGCAAAGAGAATACGCGGCGTGAATAGTAGGGCCATTACTTAAAACAATATTACAAAAGTCATAGCCTTTAGTATCGACAGTTCCTGTATATGCAGTAGATGCCGCAGCAACAAATGGCTGTATGAGTGGGACAATTTTATTCGTAGTTATTGAACGCATTATAATTTCTTTACTATAAAAAAGAAAAGGTTGACCCGCCATTTGACGGGCCAACCCATTGACTAAATTAGCCTCTAAGCAAACCTGTAAAACCACGGCCAGAAAGATTGTCTGATTCAGCGTCACTTGCACGGCTTAAGATACCGAACATTGCTGAAAGACAGGTTCCGCCTGCTGTGTAACTGACCTTAAGGAATCGCTTACGTTTAGCAAGATCAATTTCGAATCCATAAGTAACAGCATTGGTTCCATCTGGATCAGCAGATGCAGTGCCATCTACATTTAGTTGCCCAGTTTCACCAAGACCGAATACACCGTTGTCGTTACTAACGTCGGTGTAAGTACCGCCGCTAGTATCGCATTCAGTGATTTTCATAACTGAGTAACCAGTAGCCATCACGCCACCCATAAAAATAATGGTTGCGTAGTTAAAGCCCTTGCAGTCGAGTGCGCCTGTAACAGCAGAAGCAGCACCCTGTGAGACTGGTGCTAGCATTTGCACCACTTTTGTATTTTGTGCAGATATCATTGAATAACTCCAATCAGAATTGCAGCATAACCATGCCGCCAGCATCAGTGCCGTCGCCAAGGTTAGTGTTTACGATGTCAAAACGCTCTGTGCCACGAACAACAATTTCATCACCCTCAAATGCGTTCAATGCTGAATCGCTAAAGGAAATGGTGTTAGATCGTCGGTCACCCATGTACCCGCAAATGCTCAGATCACCAAACAGCATCACGTTTGCACCGTTTCCGGTAGCGTCTACTGATGCTTGTGTAGGTAGAACCTGAGTAAATACTACGGGATACCCAAAAGCAGTAGTACCTGCTGCACCTTCAGAAAGTTCGCGTGCAGTCACACCGCCAGAAGCGTAGACCAGACGTTCAACAATGGCACTAAACACGCTCTTGTGCATGTACCACTTGGCATTTGGGGTATCTGCATAAGTTGGAAGTGCGCCCATCATTGAATGAAGGTTAGCAAGCGTAACAGAAGCACAATCAACACCTGTTGATTCAATTGTGCCTGCTGCACCCATTGCTTCAGTAACGCCGACAATCCCACCAAAGGTAGAAGTACCGTCACCGTTAAAACCACACTGGTCTTCTTTCGTACTGAATGCGTAAGCAATTTCACCGGCGATACTATCACCAAGGTTAATTAGGCTGTCTTCATTAAGTTCGTTACTAATCTTGGTAAGAACCATCAACTTCTTGGCAACCAAGTTAATTTGGCTAAAGACTTGTTGGCTTTCACTTCCTGCTGTTGCTTCACCAACAAATGATGCTGCAACAGTTGAATCACGCCGTGGAATACGCTTAGTATCTGAACCCATGGGCTCAATGTGTGCGTTGGAACGGAATACACCGAACTGTTCACGCAAACTTACGAGTTGGTCAGAAAATTCGTCTGGAACAAGATAACCACCAGCAGAGTTTACACCTTCGGTGTGACCTTTGAGTTGAATACCGTAATCGTTACAGAAACGAAGTGACTTTTGGTGGCCCATGCAAGCCATTGCCCAACGACCAAATCGATATGCTTCTTGGTCAGCGTTTACACCCTTAAAGTGCTTAAGGCTGCCGTACTTATGTCCGGTGAGAGCGTTACCTACTCGCACTGCTTTTTTATTAAGACCCATGTTGCTGAGTTCCTTTCTGACTGCTTTAGCAACTTGTAGACTTTTACCGCCGCCTCGACCACCGCCGCCACCGATTGGTGTTCCTTGTTGCCGTGTTGTTCGACGTGCTGCTGGTTTACCAGCACCAGATCCACCTAAACGAATACCAAGACGCAATCGTTGTTTACGATCCGCTTCAGCGTTTTCATCTTCGTAACCGGGTGCTTTGGTGTAATTTTTAGGACCATAAATTTCTTCATCGTCCTCGTCAATTTCTTCTTCTTCTTCTTCTTCCATGTTCTTCATGTCTTCATCAACAAGAAGAGGGTCGCCAGCGTCTTCCATTGCCGCAGCAACTTCAGGGCCAACACTAATTTCTACGTCAACTTCGCCACCGTCAATAGGCAATCCATCTTGGTCAACGATGTCAACGTCCTTAAGGAACAAGGCCTTAGCCCGTGGAAAGTTCCTTTCGCCAGATTCGTTAAGAAGAACTTGGAGTTCATCTCGCAACTGGCCTAAGTTGAGTGTCTTACGTCTCATTGTTAGTTATCCTAGTAATTTGTATCTTTTAAAAAAAGGGTTTACTACTTGGCTTTTTACTGTCAATCCGCTCGCTTACGCATCGGCTCAAACATTAGTGCCTTTAGCATCAATAATATATTTGCCCTGTATGTCGGGCTATTTCACGTTTAACTGTTTTTTGTATTTCTAAATTATTCTCGTATACATAATCATTATGCAAACTAACTACATGTTTTTGTTTAGGTTGCAGTGTAATCTTTTTGACAGATTTTACATCTACGCCTAAAAACTTTTTAACAAGCACGCCGTCAATTAGCCCTTTGCCAACTGCGTCTTCAATTAGTGCTTCTTGGTTTGCAGGCAATGGGGCTAAACTAACTTCTAGCAACTTCCAACGGTTGAATACACGTTTAACGTGGTTGCCGTATTTTGCCTTGTCGCCCCGTGTCGCGTTTCGCATTCCATTTTCTTCTGGCACAAAACCGACGCTTACCCCTTTTACAATGCCTTGTCTTACAAGGGCTTCAGCAAAAGACGGGAAAAACTCACCTTGATAGTCTTTTGGCCTTTTGGCAAATTGTAATGCTCCTGTGACGTAACCGTTGTGCCGTTTTAAGGTTAGAACTTTACCTACAGGTTGTGCATAGTCATGATTCCAAAACAACACTGGGTTAGTTTCAAAATCTTTAGCATTCATACCTTGAGGAATTAGCACTTCACCGTCACGATCAATTGACTCGGTAGTTAATTTAGCAACAAGATCACCTTGAAAATCAGGTGCCACGTTTGCTCTTAGTTCTTTTTTAATCATTGTTGGCATATGTTTCTCTATCTTTTTATCGGCACAGGTAGCAAATCACATCGACAATTTGGATGTAATGCAGGCCCATATATTGTTTCATAATCTAAAACCATCTTGCCGCCCTTTGTACCAGTTAGAACTTCGCCTAGTTTATAAAACGGCTTGTCTAATGGTATAATGCCAGTTCTTGCCGCAGCAGAACAGAATTGACACGGATTCGGTGCAAGAAGCCATTGTTTGCCTTGCACAATTTTGGTTGCTCTCCAACTTGTAGTTTGTGCGTCTATCTGCGCTCTACGTGTTTCAGTTCTGGCAATCATTACTGATCTAGCACGAGTTTGTCGCTCTGGGTCATTGTTTGCACCTGCCCATTCTCTAACTGTTGCAGCAATTTCATTAGTCGATTGACCTTCTTCTATGCCCCGACCCACTAGGTCACGCATCTGAACCCTAAAAGTACCGCCAACGCCGTCTGACAACCTTGTGACGGTTCTATCGACGGCTTGACCTAATGCACTAGTGACCTTTCCTCTTGATTCTTCTATGTCATCTAAAGAAGCACCTAAAGACCGTAATTTGTTATCTGCTGTTTCTGCACCGTCTGCATATGCAGCAGCAACATATATTTCAGACCTCTTTGCTAAATCACTTTCAAACTCAGCACCAAAATGCAGTTTGAGCAAATCGTTTAAGGCACGCTTATAAGCACCTTGACTTATATCACCGCTTGCTAAATCAAAAGCAAAATTAGTAATAGACCACCTAAGAAGACTATCTAACGATGAAGAAAAACCATCGATAGGCAAATTTGCACCAAAAGGATCGTAACTAGCAAATTTACGTATAACGTCTGGACCAGTCCATATGTTGCTTTGTAGAACTATCATTTATTTGGATTTCTCACGATTGAATACATTTTATCCTCGTTTTTGTCCACCTTAGATACTACGTAATCGATATCTTTTCTAATTTGAATCATGTCAGACATTCTAAGTTCTTGTTGTCCCTGTAGCCTTTTCTCTAACTCGTTGACCTTGTGACTAATGCGCCAAACAAACCCAATGAGACTTACAACTGCTAAACCCACGCCCGACACGAACCACTCAATAATGTGGCCTTCTAATTCCCCCACTTTTTTCTCCTTATTCGTCGCCCAACTCTATTAGAAACATCTGTTTTATTTCTTCATCGGAATAATCTACACCAAGGCTAGACCACAACTCAGCAAACCTTTCGCGTATTTCTGCCACGTCAGGCTTGTGTTGGTTGTTCATCATTGTCTTCTTCAATTAAAACCATGTCCCAATCGTCTAATTCTCTAGTTTCAGGTTTTTTCATTGTTTAGTCTTCCCTAGTTACATCAACAAACAACGTCAGTTGTCCGTTTTTGTCACGTCTAACAAGTTTTTTAGAATTGACTTTGTACGTAGAACCTCTTGGCAACAAAACTTCTTTTTCGCCTTTATACTCGCTGTATTTATCTATAAAAGCACCTTTTGTAGTTTTTACTTTGAGCAAAATGCTTACAGAATCTTTTCCGCTCATTTCAGTAGCAAAAGACATTGCTTGTTTTCGGTCAAGACTCGAAGACCCGTAAGCCTTCATTTTGTATTTTGCACCTACTTTTGCCTTTAGCAAAGAATCAAACAACCGCAAATCTTTAGCATTGTCAACGCCTATACCACGGTAAACAGTAAATGGTTTGCCGCCTCTAATTTCAAAGTTAGTAATTTTGTCTAATTGCTTTATGCGATAAACTGCGTCTTGGTCCATTCGTTTAACAAGTGCATTAGTTTTATTTGCTAAATCTGTTTGGAACTCACTGGCAAGGTTAACCCTTTGCAAAAGCGTTGCTTTGTCAATTTTACCATCTTTGTACTGTTGTATGGATCTGCCTGTAGCAAGGCCAGTACGTTCAGCAGCCTCAACAGCGTATCCAAAATCATTTAGTTCTATCTTTGTCTCTTGCGTTCCTCTTTCTAGCCAACTACTTTTTACTTCATCGTAATAACTATAAATATCTCTAGTAGCGTTAGTAGCAAGCCTAGATTGTTTTTGCAGGTCATCTAAATTTTCAGTTGTAAAATCTTTGTTTAAAGATTGTGCTGCATCTTGTAATTTAGTTTCATTTAAGTTTGTAGATTTGAATGCGAATTTTTTAGCGTCTCTTGTTGAACCATTACGCAAATGACTGTTAACTATTCCGTCACCCTTTTTTGTATAAAACTTGGCTACGTCATCTAACAATTCTGACCCGTCAGGAATAGAACCGTCACCTGCAAGTTTTTCGGTTGTATTATTTAATTCCCATTCTGTATCGTCAGGAATTTCGCTCCAATAATCACCTTGATAATTATCTGTCACTAATAAATCATTATCTTCATCTAACCATTTATTTTCTTGGCTTTCTAGCCAAAGTTCGTATTGATTACCATCAGACGTTTCGCCATCTATTTGTACTTCATCATCCCACTCGTCTTTAATTTGTTCTTCTGCATCAAACAATTCTTTTGCTCTTTTTGCTTCGTCTCTAGATATCGGGCCACTTCTTTGCTTGCTGGTTTCTATTTTGCCGCCACTACCATCACCAGCAGCACAATCGTTGCCCACAGTAAAACCGCCTTGTGGACCGCCAGTAGCCCCACAATCTGAAGCCTTAGCAAAACCCTTTCGCATGTCAGGTATGTTTGCGTCAAAGTCGCCTGTGTTATCAGTTACAGATTTGATTTGCTTAGGGTCAAATGCAATGTAAGCCTCGTTGCGATATTGCGCACCGTCATACCCTTGCTTCTTTAATTCCTTAGCAACATCTGCAAAGTCTGATCTACTAGGGCTAATTTTTAACTTGCGAAGATCAGCAGGGTTTTTGATAGACAAATACGTAGACACAATACGTTTACGATTCATGTCATTTGCGTATCTTTTGTTGGTTGTAAAATATGCAGGAACCTTAAACTCATCAAAGTTTGCATCTGTTGCGTGATGTACAACTAATGGGCTGCCGTCCTTCTTAGCAACCTTAGAACCTTTAAACCAATTCTTAAATGATGGTGTTTTAATTTGTGCCTGTTGTTTGGCTACGTTGTCACCCGGCGGTAGTTTCTTTTTAACGCCTACCTGCTTAATAGCGTGTTGTACAGATGGTGCGTTATAACTCGTATTATATTTTTCACGATTCTGATGTGTTAAACTAATTTTACCCTTTGTACTACCAACCGCATGTAACTCAAATCTGGATTCAATTTTATCTATAGGAACTGATCCAGTGTGTGCAAATTCAGAACGTGGTATGTTTTCGTCATCAGTATGATCCATGACTAAAGAACGTGGTATTTCTACAACAACGCCGGGCTTGCCTTTTGTTGGCTTAAACTCAGGATGTGTAAAACCGTTAGCGTACAACTCTGCTGTTCTAGAACCACCGTAAAAAGTTAAGCCATCTTGTCCATCACCAATGTTTAATGTGCCAGCAGATTGCAAGTAACCGCGTTCTTTTGTTAGTTGCCATTCTTCGTTGCTCATACCTCTGTATACGTATCCTTCACGGTCTGGTATTTCTTCAATTGTGTTTAAAGGCTGCTTGTCAAATTCTTCTATAGGTTCAACCACAAAATCGTAAGTATCAGAATTATTAAAAGAACTAAAAGTTCCTTGTTCAGTCAACGTGTACTTGTATCTGTCAGCATTTTCTTTGCTGTGGTCCATATATGGTTTGTACAACGCATTTTCTAAGAGAGCGTTAGCAACAACTGGATTAATATCTAAACCTTCTGCAATTTCAAGGTTTTGTGCTTGTTCTATTTTTTTGCCATCTTTTACTATTTCAAGTTGTCTTTGACGTTTGTAATACTCTTTTGCAATAGCGTTTGTTGCGTCAATGTTTTCGTTACTTGTCTTTAGCGCTTCTCTATAGCGTGGGTCATCTTTTCCGTATTTACTTCTTAATTCGTCAACTGCTCGGCGTTCTTTCATTGTTTCTTTTTCAGCGTCATCTAATTTAGTTTTTAACTCGTCAATTTTGCTTTGCGTACTTGTCTTGTACTCGTCTATTGACTGCTTAGTAGCACCATTGTTAGATGCTGACCCGCCGCTACCACCTGCACAATCATTGCCAGACGTAAACCCTCCACCACCCGGACCCGGCCCGCCAGTTGCACCACAACCAGAAGCAGATTTAGTAAATGCAGTTTCAGGAATTTCAGAAGGCGGCACTAAAATTTCTAGTTCTGCCGTAGTTGTATAAGAACCCCATGTCTGTCTAGGCTTTAAAGTTATCTTGGTAATTTCTCCGCCTCTTGCACCACTACCACCAATGCCCGAATCCCTGTGCCGCTCTGCCATTTTTATATCTTGCGTGAAAGAAAGAAACGAATCATTCTTACGTACAGAACCTGCACGATATAAAACAGTGGGCGTGTCCATAAACTTTTCGTATGACCAATTTTCAGTTTCTGGTTTTTTCCAAGCAATGGTGTTTTTCCAGTTGTCGTACATAATTCTATTGCCAGATTCACGTAGTTCAGGATCATCCTGTATTAACTTCGCTAATCTTGGCTTATAGTTTTTATCGCCATTGCGAAACCAACCGTTCATAATGTTGTCGGGTTGTTCTCTTATTTTTGCAACTGCATCTTTCTTGCTTTGTATCTTTGAAGCACCAGAAGTTGTAGAAGTGCCGTCACCAGCGGCACAATCGTTACCTGTTGCAAAACCATTGTTTGGACCACCAGTAGCACCACAGTCAGATGATTTAAGTATGTTTGCGTCAGAAGTACTAAATGCACCACTGTTAGGACCGCCACCAATTTCTTTGCCGTCTACTCTACTTTTAAGCGGGCCAGTCATACCGCTTTTAATTTGCTTGTTGTCGAATACTACATATACATCAGACATTTCACCGCCTGTAGATACGTTGTTGTATTCATCTCTACTGTTTCTAATAATTATGCCGTCATGACCATTTGCCTTAGCCCTTGCAACATGCTTTTCGGTTTCACGCCATTTACGACCCTTTGCGTCAATAACATCAGGGTTTTGTATAGATAGGTAAACAGGTATAACGTGCGGTTCTGCTTTTTGAAAATCCCACGCTCTATGTTCATCAGCATAGGTGTTTGCAACAGATTCTTTGTTAGTAAAAAACCAACCATTATCTGCTCTGTTGTAACCCATCTGAAAACCTTCGACCATAATATCGCGTACGTCAGGTGATCCGTGGTAAACAATTAATGGGCTACCGTCTGCATTGGCAACTACAGAATTACCAAACCAATTTTTAAACTTTGGTGTATCTTGCTGCTGTTTTTGTTTGTCTTTGTCTACTTCTATTGTGCCTGTGCTAGAAGTGCCGTCACCACTTGCACACGTATTACCTTCTTTAAATCCACCACTAGCACCACCACTAGCACCACAATTAGATGCTGCTTTATTTATGTTTGGATCGTTAGGGTCAAATGTGCTGTTGGCAATAGATGATTTAATTTGCTCGCTTTCAAACGGAATATAGACGGTATGTGGTTTGCCACCCATTTTGCCGCCAGTATCAAATATGCCGTCATAACCCTCTTCTTTTAATGTCTCTGTAACAAAATCAGGAATACTAGACCATACAAATTTATCGCCTTCGTTTAAACGCTCTATCCAATATGTAGGGTCTTTTGTGCGTTTGTCCCAATCATCTGCACCATATCCATCAGGCAATGCCGGAGGTGCGTATTCTGCTGCTTCAGTTATAGCGTCAATAACCTTTGCAGGTATTTTGCTTGTGTCTAATGGATTTTTTATGTTCAGGTGTACTGCGTAAACAGCAGGAAAAGCAGCGTCTGGGTTTTTATATTTTACGTCAGTGTCAAAACCACCTAATTTTAAAACTTCTAAAAATTCTTTTTCACTGTTGTATAGACCACCGCCGTCTAGCCAAATTTGCTTAGCAGCGTCAAGTACATTTCCTTTTGCTTCTTGCTTAATTGTCCAATCCCAATGCCCTTCACCAGATAAGCCCCATTCGTCTTTATCACCTAATCTGTAAGTATCAGTTGCTACACCGTCTTTGTCTATATTTGTAACGTGGGGTAATTTGCTTGCTATCTCTTCACGCTTTTCTCTAGGCAACTTACGCCATGCCTCTTTAAGGTCTACTGTTTCTCCGTTTACTTCTGCCTCAAACCATCCGTGGTAATCGCCTGCTCTTTCTAAACTTGTATCTCTTTTACCAGTAGCGTATTTACCTGCAATTTCTGCATCATCTGTAAAAAACGCCATTGGACCACTTGTTGCACGTTCAGGGTCAAATACGTTGTGTAATCTGTCTGGCCTCTGTGTGCCGTGATATACAACAATCGGGTTGCCGTCTTCGTCTAAGACTCGTGAACCTGTGAACCAATCTACAAATTTTTTGGCTGCTTCTTTGTTTTTAAAGTTTGCATTAGCCCAGTCAGTGACTTTTGCAATTTCTTCTTTGCTGTAAGTGCTTGCAGTGCCGTCACCCCCCCCACAGTCATTGCCCTGCGTAAAACCACCGCCGCCGGGTCCGGGTCCACCTGTAGCACCGCAATCACTAGCCTTAATTGCTATTTGATCTAGATACGTATTTGTGTATTTAAGCACAATATGCCAATCAATTAGTTTTGTTTACGAGACTTTCAAAATACCGGGATTCTCGCATCTTGTCTAACTTGGCAATCATTGCCGTTTTACGTTTGTAAGATATAGCGTCTTTGTCAAGATCGGTAGACTTTTGTAGATCAGCAATCATAGTGTCTACGGCTTTGTTGCACATAGAAGTTGCAATTGCTACTGCTTGGTTTCTATCGTAACCCTCATCCATAAGCACATCTATCTTGTTGCCTACGCAATTATCGGTTTCGTCTTTAACCATTAAGTCATCTTTCTCATCGCCAAATGGTTCATCACAACCTTCTTCACAGTTTTGTCTTGGCATCCGGTTTAGCGGGTTTTCTTGGTCACGCTTTGGCGACTGCCCTTCTACCATTCTTGCAGCGTTAGACTCAGGAACACCAGCAGCAGCAATTACTAATCTTGCTGCAATTTCAGTTAACAAGCCATTGCGTACCTTTTCTAGCGTGTCGTTAACTGCTGATATTTGCGACCCGCTTAAAGGTTTACTTTCGCTAGGAAAGGTTACCTCTGTTTTACCAACATCGCTAAACACTGCGTCTTTTTCTTGTAGTGGATCAATTTGCGTGTTTGCTTCTTGCCTGCTTTGTGGCATTTGCATTTGTGGTTGCTGTGGGCTTTGTCCGCCAAACATCCCACCAAACTGGTCTGTTGGTTGCTGACCTATTTGGCTTATAGGCATACCGCCTATAATCGGTTCTTCTGCAATTTCAGAATCATATGCTTCACGTCCGCTTTCTTCTCTAGCCTCGTTTAGCGTCATCAATCCTGCACTGACTAATGTAGTTCTTTCTTGCAATTCAAATTGCTTGTCTGCTGGAACCGGGTTGTCATAGGCTAGAACGGCATCATCACCTAAACCAAACATAGGTAAGAATATTTGGTTAAGTACATCTTCGTCCATGCGTAGCAAAGGTAAAATTGTGCCTTCACGCCATTGTGAATATCCGACTTTGGCACTGGCCAAGTTAGGATCGTTTGCCTTAAGCAGACTGACAGGCACACCAAATACTGCTGCAATCTCTTCAACAATATCTTCACGTCCAGCCAAATCCTTAGGCGGAAAGTTCAAAGGCTGCAACTGCACATCACCAGTCATAGTTAAGAACTTGCCAGATTTTTTAGTGCCTTGCAATTGCTCTTGTACGTAAGACTCAAATCTCTCTAGATTTTGACTTGTAGCACCATTTTTTACAATGACTGCGTAGTCAGGTCTAGCATGATTTGCATATGTGGCTTGGTCCATTTCGTGTACCGCATGGTTTACGTTAATAGTTCCCCATGCCGCTTCTACCTTGCCCATGCCGTAAAACAAGTCATTAGGGTTTGGCCGTTTGAAGTGTATAACCTCTTCAGGCATAAACTCTAAATCTTCATTACCCGGCGCACCATACGTATAGGATTGCACGAAGTTGTCACGGCTTGGATTTACGTAGGTCCATTGTGACGGCATAGGCCAAAGTTGCTTTGGTATGCCTAACTGCTCATCGCATATAACCTGCATATATGCGTTGCCGGTCAACTCACCATATAAAATACGTAATGTAGTCAGGTCAAACCCGTTAAAGTGTGGGTTAGCCTTAGATAACAAATCTGTTACTGGGTGCGAATCAGTGACCTCTTCAAAGTCAGAACCAAACTCAATCAATTTACGCATGGTGTTTATCGAAGGCTGCAAACCTGAGTCACCTAGTAAATATGATTTTCTGCCTCTGTTGACTTTTCTCGTGTTAAAGGCTTTTGTTCTTCTGGTGTCATTACGTACATAAAGTCTTAATGGTGTTGAAGCACAAGCATAAGCATTTACGTTAGCAGCAGCATAGACCCATGAGTTAAAAGATTTAACAGCAGCCCTATGGTTAAAAGGCCAATTCTTTGCGTTGTACTTGCCTGTACCCTCCAAAACTCTAACAGAGGCTTGGTTGTACATTTCAGTAGTAAAAAGCGTTTTTAGCCAATTTAACATTTATTAGATTACCTTGTAAGAAAATGCAGAACGTAGTCTGTTTGTGAAGCCATGCCATGCAAGTGCTAATGCACAAACGCCGTCATCGTGTACACCACTAGGTGCTTCGTAACGTACGCCCGTCCTTGTATATTCGTATTCAAATTGTTCCAACTCAGCACGTAGCCAGCCATCAGGAAACCGTACTTTAGTTGTTTGTATGCCAACAGCCAAACCTTCCATGATTTGCTGCTTGCTCATTTGCGTAAACTTAAAACCTTCTGCTAGTGGACATTTGGATTGTAGGGTTTCTACAACTGGGTCACCTACACCTGTGCTATCAATAACGGCCATTTGCTCACCAATCATGTTTGCAAGTTTCACGGACGTTAACGACCAATCACCTTGCCAGCGTTCAAGTCTGCATACACAACCTTCTTCGTCCAAACCGACCGCAACAGTAAAATCTTGGCTTTTGGCTAGGTCAACGCCCCACATAATTGGGTCTGTAGATTTGATAGGTGCAATACATTCACCAATGGCTTTTAGGTTAAATGGGCAACCACCGTCATCAGCAGGTACACCCTCATATTCTTGTGCAAATATTTCAGGTGGTAGTTCTCGTCTAGCACTTTCAATTTCTTCAGCAGGCATGTGGGGATTGGCTAGCGTAGGTAATCGCCATGACTTCCAACCTTCACGCTTTTCATCTTGCCCCATCTGAAACAGCCTTTGAAAGAATCCACGTCCCTTAGGTGTGCCAAGAAACCACGCCGACCCTTTGTAATCGGTCAATGTTGGCCTTAGCGCCTGTTGCCAAATTTGGTCTAAGTCTTTAACCACGCCAGCCTCGTCAACAATGATTAAACCGTATTTACGGCCCCGTCCAGCGTCTTTATTGTCTAGTGACCATATTTCTAGTGACCCGCCTGTAAGTGCAACCATCTTGCCTTCTATTTTGTTTTCAGACTTAATAATGGGTTGCAGCATCAATTTTAATTCACGCCACACATCTGCACTAAATTTGTAACTAGGACTAAACCACCCTACACGTTTGCCTTTGAGTATTGCATCCACTGCAATCCATTGTCCAAATGTAGTTTTGCCAAATCTTCGTCCACACATCAACACGTTAAAACGTGCAGCGTTGTCAAAGACCTGTATTTGGCCTGTATGCAATTTAGGTAGTGTTATTTCAACTGTTGCCATCGTTTTCGTATTTTACGACAATTTCAAGTTTGTTATCAGTTTCAACTTTATCTATCACTTTACCGTCTATTCGATCAATTACTAACTGATAAAACCTGTGATCGCCCTTTAACGCCTTTTGTATGGCTACGCGTGCAAGTGCTTGTTGCAAATTTTCGCCACCAACACCGTCTTCAATTAGTTCACGCATTGCCCGTTGTATGCTCGTACCCTTGGGCCTACCTTTCGGATTACCAGATTGTCCCGGCTTAAATTGGTATTCCTTCAGCGGATCACTTGAATCACTGTTATCTTCGCTGCTCATACGCTCTTATCCTATTGCTAAATGTCTTATGGCTCTACGGTTGTACCTTCTCCAATGCCATCAACAATACCACCTAAACCAGACCCTAACGTAGCAGAAACAGATTTATATGAAGCAATTGAACCAACAGCCAGCGTACTAGTTACCAATGCCATCTCTATTGATTCGCCACCAGATTCGTCGTTATACAGTTTGCTTATTAAATTTATACAATTAAGCATATCTTTCCTTTATTCATTATCTTCAATATCTTCAATATCTTCGTCTTCATCTATTTCACTTTGTACATCAAGTTCATCGTCAGGATCAAAACCTACTAGCGTTTCAAATGCCCATTCAAGCATTCCTTTAACTGCAAAGTGATTACCCCACGAACAAACGCGTGATGAAGTTTTGCGTTTCTTTGTGCTACTCCAAATAACTAGAACAGCATCAGCACCTACTTCTTCAACAAACCCAGTTAACACTCTTTTTTCTGGTGAATTTGGGTCTACATTGCCCGGATCGCTTGCCATTTTAGTTGATCCTTATCCTCAAAATAGAAACGTAACCACCAAGCCCCCATGGGTTTAGGCGGTTTCATTGTTTCAACGTGCCAACCACCTGACCCGTCACCATATTCATCTTTGTAGGTTCCAGACCTAAGATGTAACTGCTCGCTGATGTAGACACGTCCGCGATTTGTTATTCGTTCGCGTGCAATAGGCACTTGCCATATGTCATGAGTGTGACCAGTTAGAACTATGTCAGCATCAGGTAGAAATACACTCATACGGTTTGTTTGTATAACACCGCGTGTGACTGGACCACCACCACCTGCACCATGATAGTATTTAAGTTTTACAATATGAGTCGCACCGTGCCGTTTAAATTTAAAAACAACCCAGCCACCATAACCTCCTGTAGTTATAGGAGATGCGTCATTTTTGTTTTTAATGCAGGCAACAGTTCTTTCAGTTAAATCAGTTTCATGTCTTCTTTTAATAGAAGATTCATGGTTACCCCTACCCATCACAACAAAATTGTTTGAGTATGGATTGTAAAAATCTACTGCTTCACGTACTAACGCGTCTAAATAATTGCCACAAGTATATTCTTCTCTTAAAGCAGACCTATCTTGTCTAGGGTCAAACTTGCCTTGCATGGCGCAATGTAAATCACCTGCGTCAATTACACCGGCATTCCGTTCAATTGCAGTATCAAGGTGTCTTTTTTCTAAAGAGTGGTCAGCATGTGCGTTATCGTGGTGCCTATCACTACTTAGTAAAAACCAAGATTCCCAATTTTTAACACTCTTAACAGATTCAGTTATCTGTACAACATTACTACTTATGTCTTTGGCCGTCCATTTAATGGACATAAATCACTTACGCCTCAATGGAAAAAACATGCCAGCAATGTATCCAAGGCTACCAAGCAAAAGTGCAAACCATACGCTACCTAAGAATTGACTCATTTTTTCATTGCTTTCTGGGCTAACGCCTCTGTAAGTGTAGTTATGCGATTTAGTGTCGCGATCAAATCACGCTGGTCCCATTCTTTTAATCGGTATTCTGCAACGATATCCTGCAAAACTATTGTACATCCGTAAATAGAAACGGCTAAAGATTGCGGTTTACAGTTATCTAGGTTGTTTGACGTTGGCGTTGTTTGCCTTATTCCTGATAGCCTTTTCTGCTTTCCATGCGGCATCGAAGGTAGGATCGGAGGCACGTTTTGCAGCGATTGCTTCGCGGATTTTTTCTTGGTTCCCATCTAACGCACCCCTCAACAAAGTTGCTTCTTGCCTTTTTGCTTTAGGAATCATAAAAGCAATACGTCCAAACAAAGCACGCAAGACTGGTGCAATTCCAGTTTGCCATAATAAAACTACTAAGACAATACCAATTGTAGCAATACCCGCAATCATAGATAGACGCACCCACTCAGGAACTTTGTCTTCTACGTACGGCAATGTGTCTTGTATTTCGCCAGTAAGGGTAATAATACGTGACTGCTCAGTTGCACCCTTAGACGCTGTGTTTGCAACAGAAGGCGATTGTGCTGCTATGTCATCAAATCGTCTTAGAGACGATTCTGCAAGTCCTCTTACCTCTGTGGTTGTTCTTGCTATCTTTGCTGTGCCTTCACATCCAAATGCGTAGGCTAACCCTAGAAACATAAGTAAATAAAAAAACAACAGGGCTACGCCTCTTTTTTTCATAATCGAGTTTGGCCCACGTACCTTAATCATTATTTTCAAGAATTAGCACACGTCTGTGTAAATCATCTATCCTTTGATTTTGCACTTTAGTATTACCTATTGTGTCTAACTGGGTTTTAACTAAATCACTTGTAATGTTGCGTAATTCAACTATTGAACTTTCCGTTGACTGAAGTGCGTAGTCTCGTCTACCAATACCAACAGCAACCAAAAATATCCCAATGATCAAAGTAATTAGTTGAAGGCTATTTATCCAAAGTTGCGTCTTGCCCTCTGAAAATGTCATTTGCTACCTGCTCCAAATTTTTGCAGCGACACATAACAATCCAATCAGTGTCACCATCTTCACGCATTAAAACTATCTCTGGCATCTTGCCGTGAGAATCGCGTTCTGCTTGTTCTAAAAACCTAACTGCTGCAATACGTGCGTGTCTTTTAACTTCTACGTGTATCGGTAAACCTATATCAATGTCAGGAGTTAAATCACCACGAAATTGTGATGTGCGGGCCGCGTCCGTGCAACCCCACATCTGCTTGCAAACTTGGTTGACTGCTTCACGCTCGCCCACCTTGCCTTTATTTCTGCTTTTTCTACCCATGCTCGTCGTCCATTTGTTTGTAAACCTTAATACCTAACTCAGATAAAGCATAATAGAAAACCCCATCTTCATCTACGTAGATGTCAATGAGGTTATCTCTAACTAAAGACTCGACGATTTGCTCGTCGCTATTGCTAAGATTAAAGAACACTGGGTCTGGGTCCATTTTTCCCAATCCTCTGGAATCTTCTTTTTTATTATTACTTCGAGTTTTCTTCTGGACTCGCTCCTTTGGTGGCTGTCCATCTTTCTCAAGATCGTCTTCGTTTCTTGGCGATCTTTTTCTACTTTTCTTTTTTCGTCTTCTTCGATCCGACACGTTGAAACCTCCGCCGGTGCATTTATACGTAAGTATTTTAATACATCGGCTAGGCATGGAGATTTGCCCCGTGAATTTGCATGATGCTCACGAATTGATTGCATCACTTTATCTATTGGCTGTTTGGCTAACCTGTTACGCCATTGCGTACGTAGTGCATCAGTCCACATTGCGTTAGGCCACAACTCTCTAACCAAATCAATTATTCCTACGTACAAAGGTGGGTGTGTTTCTGTCATTAGAATTTGCTCGTCTCTTCTGACCTAGCAGACCAAGTTTCTTCAGGTTCTAAATACCCGCCATCGTCAAGCCACCTACTTGGCGATCTAAAAAACTTACCAGTGCCTTCAGGTGATTTGTAGTAGTCAACAATGCGCTCACCAAGCCACACACTCAAATTTTCAGATGGTGGCTCAGCAAACGAATCGATTTCTAATAACGCATTAGCAACAGAACTGACAATAGTTTTAACTGCCATTTTTCTGTTTTTGGGTATGCAATCTAACACATGCCTGACATCTGCATCTTGCATAAGTACGTGGTACTCACTAGCAGAAACAACTTTTTTAGGTATATCTTTCTTTGAAGATGAAGTTGAAGATGAAGTTGAAGATGAAGAAGAAGCCCTAGCCTTTCGGTTGGCGGAGGCTATCAACCCCCCTTTCCTACCCCCTTCACGCATACCTTCACGTTTTGCTTCATCTCTGACCATGCGTCTACATACGTATTCGTTGTCAGCACCTATTGATAGGACACCAGCGTTCTCTAATTCATTAAGCAATTTCTTACACTCGTCACCTGTAATACCAGCAACACGGCCTAGTTGTTGTTCATCCATAGGTACACCTGTTTTAAAAATAAGGTGGCCTCGTTGAATGCTTTCGTGCATAAGACACAACATTTCCATCCATAACCCACGGGCAGTTAACGAACACGCTTGTAGACATGGGTCTTTACGCCAGTCACCCGGATAAAATTGCATAGCCGGTAATTTCTTGCTATTCATTTGTACCCTCCATCAAAATATTTGCCTCTGCTGTAAGTTGCCATGTCTGTGCATGTCTGTTTGATCTAGTCAATCGGCTTTCGCCAGTAGGCTCAACATGCCCACTTTTCACTAGACCCCTTCTACACGCACTAACAGTTTGGTGAGGCAACCCGGTTATTTCTTCAACCTCGTCATCTGTCATTGGCTTTGTCAACAGTTGCCTAAGTATGCGGTAGCGTATTTGTTCGCGTGTTTTCTTGTTGCCGTTCTTAACCATGTCTTGGTATTGACGGCTAGTTTTCTTACTAGCCTCTGCTTTTTTCTGCACCTGAAACAATGCACCCCAATCATTTAGGCCAGCACTTCGTTGTTGCAATGGATCTTGGTTATTCACTTTCTTCTCCTTTAAAATGGTAATTCGTCAACGTTGTCTTCAACCTTTGGTTTGTTTAAAGAAACTGTTTGTGCGTTCTTCACGTTCCAATACTGACCAGATTGTTGCATGTCTAAGATTACAGGCATTTGCTTTTCATAAGCAACCTTACACGTAACCTGTACATACTCGTCAAAGACTGAAACGTTTCTATCAGTACGTTGCACTAAACCATTATGATCCCACTCAGGAATACTAACGGTCATACGTAGATACGTTGCACCTTTCTTTGTCTTGGCTTCAGACAGTTCGGAAATGTACATATGTTCTTCAGCCATTTCACTAACTATTTCATTAGTATTTAAATCAATAACTACATCTTGGTCTTGATCATGTGCAACTTCTTTTACAAAATCTGTTTCGATGTAATTGGTCTTTGTCTGCTTATGCACTGCATTTGGTGCAATTGTTTCAGCACCATCTATTTGCTCAATTTCAGTTTCATCAAGCATACCTAAGCCACAGATTGAAAGAGTCACACGTCTCTTTGCCTGCGTCACTGCTTTCTTCATTGCGTTGGCTAGGTTTGTACCAGATAATCCACGGGTTTCTACCGCACCAATATCTGAATCAGTTCTACCGTCACCATCAGATGCCTTTGCAGATATGCAATAAATACCATCGCCAGCAGGTACAAAGGTAATTTCGTCAATTGAAATTTTACGAACTGTACGCAATTGGTCAGTACAGCGCTTTGTAGGATACAACTGCAACTTGCCATTCAACCGCAAATAATTAAACGGTTGAGTTTTCCAGTCAAGGCCAATTGTATCGCACACATTTTTGTAATACGTAAGGCGATCAACAACACTAAGTTTGCCTAAATCTCCGTCTAGCAAAAGTGCCTCAACAGATTCAGGTGATAAATTTTCTGGGTTAGACGCTATTGCTTGCATTTGGTTATGATTAACTTGCACGCTTTTCTCCATTTAGGGGGGCCACCGTTTGGTGGCCCCCTGTTTTATGCCAAAGTTGGCGGGTCAATACTCATTGCTCAATTAATTTGCAGTGTTCAAAGACTACACGCTTTTGTTCTGCTGTAGTGCCAAACAAGTTTGACGCTACACGTAAATCTTTTTGCTTTTGCTCAACACTGCCATGCATGTCTGTATCTTTGCGAACACGCACGGTTTTTTCATGGTCAAGGTAATTAGTGACTGCGTTGTATGCAGTCCAAAGGTTTGCACCTAAACCATTTTCGTCAGTTTCTTGTTGCCAAATTTCTGACCATCGTGCAAGTGTAGTAAACATTTTATTCTCTCGTCTATCTACTGCTTTGCGATATTGCTCGTTAGTTAAATTTTTCCCTTTTGCTTTTTGCGGATCGCCATACATTTTGTAGTAGACATTTGTCCAAATTCTTTGAATCTGTTCAGTGTTTAATTTGTTTTTCTGCATGTAGTTATAAGTGCTTGCTGTTGATTTTTGAAGTTCAACACCATGTTTAAGTTGCTCAATAACTTGTGGGATGTTTTCTAAAATGTTTGCAGTGTGCCGCAATGTTGCGGTTTGCGATCCTGACTTACGCAAGGCGTAAGCAAAGGTGTTTGCACAAACAACTCTTACGTCAGTGTTTGCAAACGAAAGTGCCATGCTTCCATCGTGACCATTACAAATTGCAATGTACTGTTTTACTTGGTCACCGACGTTGCCTACGTCAATAGTGTTTGTGCGTAATAAAAACCAAGTTCTTTTGCCACCGTTAATTGAACCGGCTGTTTCTATTTCAACTGATGTGTCGCCAATGCCCTTGCCAGCAATCTCGTAACAAAGTTCTGCAACAGTTTGGTTTTGGACTGGAACAAACGATTTACCAACTATGCCTAGAGGCATGTGGTCGTCTGACCTAATCAACATCTTACGTTGATCACTGTTTACGTTGTACAGTTCCTCTGTTTTTGGATTGAAAAATTTACCGCTCAGTGTTTCAGATTCTAAAACGTCCCAATCCATCTTGGCTAGTTTTAAAGCCTCTAATGGCGTTGGTGCTTTTTCTACCACTGTGCCAAGACCATGCCAAGCAGCCTTACCTGTAATTGCTACGTTGTCGTTTTTTTCGATTTCATGTCCCATGTCATTTATTCCTTTTGTCTCTAAGTTTAATAAGTTCTTCGGGATGCCAAGGGCCGACCCCTGTACGTTTTGGAAACCCTAAGTCTATGTATATTTCCATTGCTAGCATCGATGCGCTGTAAGATGAAATGTTTGCAATAATTTCAGTACCGTCCGGGCAAGTTATGCAGTGAAATATTTTTCTGTTGTCTTCTTCTTCTTCTTCTTCCATTCGGCAAATGTGACCTTTGTACACCCACGGATTGTTGTGGTAACCGGGTGCGTGGTTAAAGTTTTTGAATTTAGCAATTGGGCTTTTCATTATTTAGTCTCCTTAGTCTTGCGTTGCTCACGCAACTCATGGTAATAGTCAACAAATTCGACACCGTACTTTTCGTGCATTCTTTGCATTGCTTCGACAATCCGTACCATGTCATGCAAAGCAGTACCTGCACCAAACACTTCTAAAGTACTTTCGTATTCACGGTGCAAACGGTCAAAGCCATCAACGGCATATTTAAAATCTAACTTCTTGTACTCATCTTGGAAAATTTCTTTGTCGCGGCCCGTCAATTTCGTACCAAGATAAATGTCAGTCCGCGTTGGCTCCTTAGTATATTCATCACGTACTTTTTTACGTAAAACATACTCATGGTCATCAAGCAAATACTTACGGTTGACTTCAGCCCAACAATAGCCGTCATCAGTACATTCTTTTTCGTAGTCTGTTGTTGCGTGAGGATCGCCATGACCTTGACGGCACTCAATAACAAATTCTTGCGTAAAGTTGTTTGGCGCATTGCCAGAGCGTTCTGTCCAGTCAGCAACAGCAGCATCTGCATTGTCTGCATAGATGTGGTAGGTAAAACCGCCCTTAGGTTTCCAATGCGGATCACAACCTTCGTCAGCGTAGTTTTCTAAATACTGCGTCTCGATAATGAACCACGTTTCGCCTGCGTTTGCTTTGTTAGATTTGATAAGAGCAGCAGCAAGTTCGTTTTGTAAATACTTTGACATAGTAGTCTCCTTTGTCTGCAGCGTGCAGAATGCACACTGGGACACTATTGTAACCTACATGGCCACCTATGTGTTTTACTTAGGGAAAAAATAGTAAAAAAGTTATTATCGCCCTTGGTTGACTGCTAGGGGGGGTCATTGGTTAATGATTAGGGTGATATGCAGCAACTCAGTTGGTCGCCTGTGAAAGAACTTGACAATTTTGGTATAATGGTCTAGGGACGTTTTTGGCGTACCTCTGCCGGGCGACATATGCCCCGTGTCAGGCGGTTCTTTTATAAGTAGATAGTTATTGTTGAGTTTCTCAATAGAGTGCCTTGGTCAATCTATGACAAAGGAGACTACTATGACTGACAAACCAAAAGACTACAAGTTTGTAATTATTGGAGACCGCACATGGTCCATAGGTATGACCTATGACGATACATACGAACGGTTTCGTGCTGCCGATAAACGTGGCAATTTTTATTGCTTTATGTGGATCGGTTCAGATTTGCCAACCTTCTTTTCAATCGAGGATGGAACTATAAGGTGGGATGGTACTGACGAACGTCCCATGTACATTCAAGACACCCATAAACCACCTACTAAAACCATTGGTCGTATTCTGTGACCACAACTAACTTGAACTAATTGTCTATTACCAAGGCATTCTATTGAGGAACTCAAAACCAGCGTATACATATTCAGTAAAGACAAAGGATTACATTTAATGACTACTAATTTTTCTAGTGTTGCTTCAATTGCAAAGTTGCAGCGTAAACTTCTTGCTGCCCTTGATCTTAAAAAAGAGATACGTCAACAGCGAAATGAAATTCGCAACGACGAATACGAAAAAGCCGACAAAGAACAAAAGGCTCTTTACTTAAAGATCAGAAAAGAAGCCGAAATGGCTTTCCTTCTAGACATCAAGTTGTCCCTTGACGGAAACGTAGCCGTCAAGGGTGACATGCAGGAAACTGGCTACATGAGTCTTAGTGCCAGAAGGGATATTATGGATCGCACCTACGAAGGGCGGTTTGAAATTACAGACGTATGCATCACTGGCCGACGCAAAGGCGTAATGGTCAAATACCTCACCGGCAAAGGGAAGGGTAAAGGTCAGTTTGTTAATCTGTATGATTTTCACAATGCCCAAACAGCCAAATTAGATAACGGCAAAATGTTTGTTGAGCCAATCATTGATGCACAAAAATTGCGTACGTTTATTTGACTACAACATGAAAAGACCCCGCCGAAAGGCGGGGTTTTTTAGTGCGCATAAAAAAACCGCCCGCAAAACTTCAAGGAGAAAGAAGTCTTACGGGCGAGACAAAGGATCATTCAGGTTCTTTTGGACCTACCCACCAACCAATATCATTAGCATATTTTGCTGCTGTGGTTTTCCGTTTGTAAATAGTACTTGCACCGTTAGTCAAAAACAACTTGTAATGTGTAACAAATTTGGGTTTTGAACAACCGGGTGTTACATTTATTCTTGTTGGCACAATTCTTATTGCAAATGTACGTTCTTCGTAATTAGTCATTTTGCGACTAAAGGTATACATTTCTGCAATTGGTCAAATGCGTTATCAATAATATTATGCTGTCCATGTATATGAAACCTAGCAGATTGCCAATCTGGATACCCAAACCAAGCAACTTGTATAGGGGTGTTTTCGTTTATTTCGTCCTTCGTAAAACCGTATTGACGTGAAGGTGTCATTTGCAAATATGTGTTGAACTGCTTGACGTGCTTCGCCACAGGAAAAAACATGTCTATTGTGTTTTGTGAATTACCAAACCCATGACCAAATACGTCTCTTCTTGTGTTTTCTAAACACTGGTTAAAAGCACTAACTGACCTACCGGGTGCATCTTTCATAAGTTCCTTTTGTAAATCTATTAAGGAACTTATTGGGTTAATGTTGTTGATAATCTTATTGACGAAATCAAGATGTTGTAGCCGTTTTGGGCCTGTAATACCAAAAGGGTCTACATGTAGTAAACACCTCGACACAATTCGCCTTATTCGCATTTCGTGGTTTGTATAATAATCTTGCCAATCGTAGATTCCATTCATATGTATCCCCTTGTTTAGTTAAGCATTCCTTTGCTTGCAGACATACAAATGCCTGCTGTAAGCAATATAGCAACTAAGAGTAGTCTTTGCACAAATTGCATCGAGGCATATAAAAAAGCCCCCAAACGCTCAGTGTTACGCTTGAAGGCTTTAGGAATGTATAAGGGTGTTGTCTATGCTTCAGCCAACTCAGGGACCAATGCAGAGGCGTGTGCAAACGCTGCAGGCCATGCGGTTGCTGCTGTCTGTTCCCACTCGTCGCTGTTAAGGGCTTTCTCTCCGCCAATTGTAGCCAGTTCTTTGACACTCAGCAAAAGTTTGCGTCTGCTGGTCCTGTGGATTTTGCTGACAAATTTAGGCATGTCCTCTTGTGCAGTAATTTCTTGCTTCTTAATGCTATAGATAAGGGCGTTAGCCAAGCATTTCGTATTAACCTTAAATGAAGACCTGATGCCCATAGTCTTTTGTGTCATTTTGTGCCTTTCAATTGCTGAATCTCATCGTCCAGTTTTTTTATAATTACATTTTTAAGATGGCCCGCAGAACCACTTTTACGTGGCTGTAGCAAATCTACCTGCTGCTGTGTCCAGACTATCACGCCACCTAGATCACGTCCAGTTACATCACGATCTTGTGCAATTTTCAAGACGCGCCTACTAGATATGCCAAATTTGTCTGCAACTTGTTTGGTTGTGATCCACACAGAGTCAGATATCCATTTCATGAAATTAAACTATCAGCAATAGTTTCAGTACCATCGGTTTCAACTGGCGGGCAAATGCCAGAACCATGCAAATCAAAGAATCTATCCAATTCGGTCAACCATTCGCCTTGTTGGTTATTTGTAATCGGCTGATCAAATTTATCGTCTTCAGCATAATCATCAGAACCAGCAAGTATTCCAACGTAAATACCGCCGGGTGCAAGTTGTTTAAGTGGTGCCATAATTACGGAATCAATAAAGACCTCACCAGTATTAGGGATGGCTACATCAAAGTTTAATCTGAAAGTAACGTTAGACGGCATATCTTTAGGTGTTCTAACTGTAACACTGTGACGAACGTATGAAGTTGTAAGAAGTGCGCATGCGACTGTCAATCTTACATTCGTGCCTTTGGCACCTAAAACTGTACCGCCACTGTCAACGCACTCGATGTTCAATCCACCAGAACCCATTGAAACAGATCCGCGTTTAACTGCTGCTGCAATTACATAAACTGTATCTGGCTTAAGAGTCGATGTGGTGCCGCCGATACTTCCAAATTGCTGTTCTATCTTGTGCAATACAGAACCATTGCCTGTAATTTTAAGGGCTTTACTTCCACGGTAGACGCTGGTTGTTTCAGATTCAACGTCTGACCCAGCAGTTCCAGTTGCAATAGTCCAGTTTACAGGCACATTAGAGACTACTGATTCAAATCCGCCATTAAAAAGGTGCTGCTGACATTCTCCGCGTTTGCTGCTTATGCTTTCAGATATTGCAGGTGTTCTTCCGTAATAACCACCACCGCCGGGAAAACGATAATCGTTGTTCGAGTATTTTGTGCCGCCTCTAATGTCAAATAATTCTGTACCAGACTTAACTGATTTGTCTTGTGCATCTTTGTAGCAATTAAAACTAATTGTCTCTGTACGTGCAGCAGGAAAGGCTGTTACGGAAGGTGCGAAAATTGCCGACGGACTGGTATGCGTCACAACAGTGCCGTCACCTTTGTTGCCTGAATCGGCTGCCAAAGTTCCTACAGTAATTGTATTACCGTCAAAACTAGCAGTACCAACACCTGCTGCTATCATTTGTCGCAATACCTCTTTAAATGCTAATTCGACATTATCGCCACCGTACCTACTGCCACTATCTTCTTTAACCATATTAATTAGAGTGGCAAACATGCTGTTAGCAAGTGGCACAAACAATGTATTAGTGGAATTTATTGACGCTTCGGTATGTTCGTTAATTAAACCAAGCCATCTAACTGTTTCGTTCTGCGCAGCACTTGTTGCATAAGTACCAAGAACATCACGGTAGCATTGGCCTGCACCATCACTATCGTTCATTAGTTGGCCCTGCATAGTTTTTATGCGTTTATTCATACCAACTAATTTGCCAAGCCTAGTAAAAAGTCCGTTAGTACCAATAAGTGTTACAGTCATTTTTTCTTTCCTAAATCGTTAAGTTTGGCCCGTCTTTTCCCACAACCGCCGCACCCTTTTAATTTGCCGCCAGTTATCTTTTTAATAACTTTGTGAACTTTGTCACCAATACCTCTTTGAGGCCCATCATAATCATTGCAAGTAGCACACACGTTAGTTGTGACGGTCTTACTTAGAAAATGACCTTTCTTACATACCCCTAATGTCGGCCAGAGAGGTTGCCAATGTTTACATTGACTTGTCAAAGGTGCATCGTCTGCTTTTACTTTTGCGTATTCGGTCATTGATAAACTCCTACGGAAATTGCTGCGCCAACTTTATCTCTAATTTTCTGACAACTACCAATTTGGAAACAAAAACCGCAACCTTCAGACTGCTGGATTACTAAAGCAGGAGGGTTTTCTAAAGTTACATCTTCACGTAATGGATAAACCCAACCACATTGACCACTTTGTGCAGCAAAACATGTGTATGGAATAGGTATTTTAAGACCATTGTCTGCTGCTTGTTCCCATCCTTGGCCAGCAGAAGAAAGAATACTTGCCATAGCGTTAGAAGATCCTTGGTTACCCATTGACGGGTATTCTTCCCACGTTAAATATCGTTTAGTGCCTCCAAAACATCCGCCGTCTGTTTTGTCTATAGTTATATCTACGTTACCCATGTTAGGAACATTGCCCTGACCCGGAACGGTTTCTATAAATAAAGACCATTTAACTGTGTTGGTAGAAATTACTGCACGTAATTCAACATCGTAAGCAATTTGCACTTCTTCGCCATTGCTACAAAAACCATATTCAGTTTGACAAATTTGACCTTGACCATTTAATCTTCGAGTGTATGAAAATTGACCAAGTAAAAAAGGAAAGTTTCGTATTGCTTTCCATCTTCTTACATTTATACAATCTTGATCTGGTACAGGCGGAAGTGTAACTTGTCCTAGTTGCTGCTGTCCCCAATCAACAAAACCAAAACCATTGCCCGGTTCGTCGCAAGCACATGGACCACCTGCTCCTTCTGGAAAACTGCAATCTTCACGGTCTAGATGTTCTTCGTGTTTTGGGCAATTAGTTAAACAACCAAAAAAATTATCGGGGTTTTGCACTGGTGGAGATGCAAGACAATCAGGTACTTGAACACCACCCGAAGCCCTAGATGTTCCACCAGAAACAATTTTTACAAATGCGTCATTGTCGTAGTTTGGCAAAGCACCGCCCGGATCATTGCAACCTGCGTCACAACCTCCGGGTGGTTCTTCATCGTCAACTTGATTGTGGCAACAGCAACCAGCAGCATGAAAAAAGTTAGACACCATAACCTCCGTCACCGCTTGGCTGACTAAGTACACCAAAACTAGTAGCAGTAGAAGGTGCTGCTTGCACCATTTGTATGGTCTGTCCTTGGCCTGTAGTTGTATTTGTTGCTATTTTACCTGCACGAGTTACATACTCGACCCCGTAAACCGTAATAGTAAGTGCGTTTGCAGTATTCGATTTAACTTGCAACTCATTACCAGTACCTAAAACTATACTACCCTTAAGTTGCTCATAACTGTTAGCAGCAATGCTTTGCTGTGGCACTAATGTATTGTTATCAGAAGCACTTAAACCATTCGGCACATCGTAAAACGTAACAGTAGCAGCACTACCAGTTGTGTTTGCAATCCACATATTTGTAATTAGTGTCCCACGTCCATCGTCAGGGCTATATAACAAAGACGCTTGGGTAGGTGCTACAAATTGTGCAATTTTAGTAGGTGTAGACATTATTCGCCCATCATAAGTTGGTCGCGGGTTACGTTAAAAGTAGAAAGTAGTTCTGTATCTGGCGGACACTGACACGCAACATCAATTGGCACAGAACAATTAAATTCCCATTCGTCAAATGGAATTCCGGCTTCTTCGTCTTTTTTACGCTTAAAATGTACAAGCACTGTTGTGTTTTGAGGTAAAGTCTTAGGTTCTACTATTGGATTTGATTCACAGTTATCTGTGTTTATTTCGCTACCAAAAAGTAAATCTTCGCTACCCTCTAATATGTTATAGCAAATCTGCAAACCTATAGGCTGTGGGTCTTCTAATGTTTGGACGCTGGCTGTATAACCACCTACACCTATTGGAGAAATTAAAGTTGCTACACCCGTCAAAGATGTTGGTGATTCGCTAGTTGAAAATACCATCACGTTTTTAGTTTCTGCAGCCTTAGAAGCACAAACATGAGACCTTATCATTACATTCTTGTCTTTGTGTTCACCTAATGGACTATCGACTGAAACAGCATACTGCCCCTGTGTGCTGCTTCGTCCATTTTCTGCTTCTTCCCATTCCCCGCTTGCAGGATTAAACCAAACTTCTTGCCATTGCCAGAATTTAGATTTGGCGTTACTAAGAGCAGATTCCTCGTCACCAATTTTTGCATAAAGAATCTTATGCTTGGTATTCTGGTTAGCATTTTGCTGCAACACACCTATCGCTTCAACTATTTCAGGCTGCAAAAAAAACGATAGGGCATTTATCCTATCTACAACTTGGTTAATGTGTGAATAGTCTAGGTTGCCGACACTGCCAGAAACGAAGTGCGGTATAGTTAATGGGTCACCAGATTTAGACATTATGCGCTCTGTATATGGTATTGAAGTTGTGTTGGTGCAGAAACAGCAAGTGCCATTACGTTGTGGTTAGCCACACGAGTTATAGCATACTCTCCGGCTTTTAATTGCAACAACGCGTGAAAAACACCAGTGGTGGCATTACCTACGCAAACGCCAATTTTTACATCGTTAGTAGTACCAATGTTTCTAAAAAAAGCCAAGCCTCCACCAGCAGCAACTTCACCTTTGTCAAGTGCTTCTGCGTTATTACTACCACCCGGCGAACTTGGTATTTCTTGTACACCGGATGCAGAAATAACACTAGCCAAATCCATTTGGATAGTCGGAGGATTAAGATCGACCTTATACGTTGTGCTTAAACTTGCACTAGATGCCGTGTTAATTAAAAGTCTGCCTGAAACTGTTATTTCGTCTGCCATTGTTAATTCCTAAAAGTGTACGCTTAGTAAAAGTGCGTTAAATAAGTTTGGAAACGGCTGTACCGGATAAACGATTCGTGGTGCAGCATCTGCCTCTTCTGGTTCTTCTTCGCCTTGTAAGTTTCTATAAGAAACAAACCGGCAATGAAACCTTTCATCTATTATAAATCGATGGTTTACTCTACCTAAGTTTACACCCGTTCGTTGCGTATTTGCACCAATGTAAAGCGTCTTATGTGCAGGTAAACTAAGTGTACTTGCTGAACCTTGACCGCCAAAAAAAAGTGTTTTACTTAATCTTTGACCAACAAACTGAGTTATGTTTTGAAAATGAATATCGGTGTATCGCTCTACAACACCCACGTTAATTTCAATTTTGTAGTTTGCTGCTGAAACAGGAGCGCCACCATATACTGCTGGTGTACCTCCAATATCATCTTCTTCAGGGTTACCAGTTGGCATACCTTCAATAGGTAAATTATCTGGGTTATTTCTATATATAGGAATAAATTCGGTCAGCGTGTTTGTAGTTATTTCTACAAAACCCGGTGTGGTAGGTGTTATTGGGTCCGAAGGATCGTCACCACCGCCTCCTTCTTCATATGACGATGATTTATACGTAAACTTGACTTCCCAAACATCATTGTGTCCAGTAATGAGTCTTATGCTGTATTCACAAGCAAAGATTTCTCGTTGGTCTGGATGTTCGTCACCTAATGCCGGTAAACCGCCACCACCAAATCGTGCTATTACAAACCGTTCACCAGAAAAACCAGTACATATAAAAGTTCTAGTTCCTTGGAACTCAGCACCGTTGTTTACTAAACCTAGTGTTCGCTCTGTAGTTTGCTCATGTATTCCCGCCATTAAAAGATTCCTTGCTGCGCGTTTTCGCGATCTCGCAAATCTCTTTCGATTCGTTGTAGAATTGTACGGATTTGCCTTTGTATTAGAACCTGTGTTTCAGCAGCCCTAGCAACAACGTCTTGCCTACCTAAGCCTAAAGCACTTGTAAAGCCACCAACTACTGTTTCTATAGTTCCAGTGGTACGCAAATTAGAAAAGAAATTATTACGGCTTAAATCTTCTTTACTGCTTTTTAATTGACGCTGTTGTAATTCTAATGATCCGTCAATTTCAGCAATAGCCATTGCTTGTTGCTTTGTAAGTTCAATCAATTTAAGACGCATCATCATTTCAGTACGTACTTTTTCTATTTGTTTATCGCCTAACCCACTGCTTTCAATTTGTCTTATCTTTTCTTCAAACTGTGCAACAGTCTCAACACGCTTTTGTTCTAACTGCAACAAGGTTTTATGTGTGTCTGTTTGTGCAGAAAAAATACGCAAATCATTTTCAGCACGCCGTAAATCCATGCCAATACTTTTACGCTGCTGTTCTCTTTGCAATTCAATTTGTTCTAATCTTTGCTTCTTAATTAGTTCTATAAGTTCTAATCTTGCTGTAAATTCTTCACGCAAAGATTGAATATGTTTGTCAGACATACCAATTACTTGTGCCAAAACTAATTGCTTGCTGAACTCCTTAATTGTTGCAACACGTTTTTGCTCAGTTTCTAAAATTACTTTTTCTATTTGATCTTGCTCTTTAAATAATGCTAATTGGTTTATAGCCTCATTTAAATTTATCTGCGTGCTTTCTGCAATGCCTTGTTTTTTCTGCCGCAATTCTGCCATCTTTTGCATATCGCGTTGCATTTTTTCGATTTGCTTTTGTCGCATTTCGATATGCTCTTTAGAACCTACAAACAAATCTACAAACGATTCCATACCTGCAACAGCAGAACCAATAATTGGAATACGTTTTAAAGACTCAACAAACTCGTCAAGAGATTCTCTTGCTTCATCTGCACTGCTACTTACTGCTACAAAAAAAGCCTTGATACCACGGCCTACTGATTCTAAAACTCTAAAGCCTACAATCATGGCGGTAACTGCTAAACCAACTTTTGTCATAGCCGTTCTGAGTGTACTAAAACTTGTTTGAAGTTTGCCAATGTCCTTTTCCATTTTTGTAGTCGAGACATTTATAGTGTCTTCTAAACTTTGCATTGTTGCTTCAAGGTTGCCTATGCGGGCTTCAATATCAATTGTAATTTTACCTGCTGCCATACCTTCTCATTTCTCGATCAACAATTG
>Ga0209634_1000394_pt1 | contig 34074 bp, 28 predicted proteins | sample LinPmetageLP40_FD_184043 | JGI IMG/M metagenome (GOLD analysis project Ga0209634, IMG submission 184043) | Marine viral communities from the Pacific Ocean - LP-40 (SPAdes) (version 2) | ecosystem: Environmental > Aquatic > Marine > Oceanic | place: Pacific Ocean | collected 2010-08-26 | reverse complement strand
AATTTAACTATAAATAAACTATCAGTTTTAGTATATTTATTTATATTATAAAATAATATATCATGATTACTATTAAGAAAATAGTGTATACTATTTATTGATAGTAATACTTCAAATTTATTATTATTGTATTTTTGGTTAAAATCATTTATATTTGGTAAATAATAATAAACATTATTATATATTTTTAATTGTTCTTCTAAATCCCATTTTTTAGTTAAATCGCAAATATAAATTTCACCCTTTTTTTTATGTATTAATACTTTAGGATCTAAATCAATCCCTACATATTTTGTTGAATAACCACAACCTAAATCTAATACACTTTTATTATTTAAATCAATAGACAAATTGTAATTACATCTATTATTTATATATAATTTTTGATAGTAAGAATTAATTAATTTTACATCTTTTATACACCAATAATTTTGTTGACATTTATCAATAAATTTACAAATACTATTATCATTTGGAATAAATTTATCATATCTTATTTCTTTAGCTTGCCATCCATCATCATAATAACATCTGTAAATTGAATTATTAATTAATTTATTTTTAGAAATATGATCATATACATTATGTTGTTTATCATATAATCTATCATTTTTACATAAAAGGTCTAAAGTTAATAAATTATTAGGTTTAATTTTATATATACAATTATTACCATTTAATATCCAACCATCATTAGGTATACAATTTAAGCTTAATTGTGAAATATTATGTAATAATGTTAAATAATCTAAATGACCCATTTCTTCAATTTTAAACACATATTTTGCCCAACATTTTTTTTTAAATGGATTAGAATTAATAAAATTATTAATAGAATTAGATTCTAATGTATTATAATCTAATAAAATATCTTTATAATTATTTAGATTTAAATATGGATATATTTTATTCGTTATATACGGATGTTCATTTCGAATATGTATAGTTGCTTCATATGATTCAAAGATATAGCATATATTATTATCTTTAACAAATTCATATTCTAAATTTTCATTTAAATTTAATTCTGGATATACATCAAATATGCCTTTTTTAAATATACCATCAGCTTTTATAGAAATATATTTATGCGTTAAATTTAATGGTTTATAACAATCTAATGGTGTTAAATGTGTTGGTATATTATTTACACTTGATGGTTTTGTAAAAATAATTTCATTATGTATATTTATTACTTTATGTATAAATGATTGTTTACATTTATTAAATCTTTTTCTAATATACATTTTTAGTTTACATATAACAATACTCCAATTTAAAAATGTTAAACTATATTCTGTATTTGTATATGATATTTTTTTTCTTTTTAAATTTATTAATTTAATAAAATACATTGAATTTATATTATTTATCTTTGAATCATCAATATAATAATCATATAAATATTTAGTAAAATAAAATCCATTTTTAAATAATACATTACTAATATCATCATAATTACTTAAATTGGAATGATAATTAGTATTAACTAAACTATATTCATTTTTAATTATATGTTTTTTTATAAAATCAATATATTTAATAAACTGTATTTTATGATCTAATTTACATTTATTACAATTATTCTTTTTAATATTATCATATACTTTTAAAAAAAGAGTAGTACAATTAAATTTAGATATGTCAATTTTATTATATTTTATATTTGAAACCAAATATTTTAATATTTCTATTACTAAATCTATACATCCTATATTACTAATATATTCAATAATTACATTATATTTTGATTTACTATAATCTATATTATCTACAACACATTTTAAATAGTCTTTATTTAAACCAGAACAATTCAATATTTTTTTATTAATTATATGTAATTTTTTAAATTCTAGTTTATAATTATATTTTTTTATTACATGTTTTACTAATGGTTTGTAATATATTAACTTTTCTAATATAGGTGATATATGTTTTTTACCACATAAACTAATAAATATATCAAATTTTTTCTTATATTTTTTAAATGAATTTAAATCTGGTTCTTGTAAAATAGTAATACAATTACCTTCTGTATAAACAATATTATTATCTAAAATATAATTATAAATATAATCTATAATTCTTAAATCTGAATTCATTAAAGCACATGATAAAATAGTATTATAGTCTAAAGATTCGATATCTAAATTAATATCATAATTCTTTATCATATAAAATACTGTTTCATACTTACTATATCTTATAGCATCTAAAATAGGAGTATATTCACAAAAATCTGGTCTATTCCAGTCATTTATATATGGTTCTATTTGCATAATTATAGTAACTGATTTTTTAAATGCTACTAAATTATTTATACTATTAGAACTAAAATAATGATTTATATAACCCAACGAATATTTCTCAACATATGGAAATATTAAATTCCAAATGTTTATAATATCATTTTGGATAGTATTATTATAACTATTTGCTTTATCAAACATATCTACTAAAAAATGTAATAAACTATTATAATTTAAATCTTTTATACTAAGTATTCTTTTATTAAAATAGCTTTTTAATAAATTATAATTTTTATTCTTTATACATAATGCTAAATATTCATTTATTATTTCAAAATCATTAATTTTTAATATAAATAATTCAATCAGTTTATTATAACATTTATAATTGTTATTATTATTGTATTTTGTTTGAATACAATTATTCATAAATGTCGTTAAACTATATATATATCCTGTTTCCGTTTGGTTATAATTCCATTTTTGTATTTTAAAATTATAATTAAATGTTACAATATTATCACATATCATATTCAAAAAATCATATGAATCATCTATATAAAGATTCAACTCTATATGAGGTTTTATATATTTAAATATATTAACATCTTTACAAATACGTTCAAAAATAGATTTAGAACATAATAGACTATGATTTACAATATTATAATTTAATTTTGAATAAGATATTGTATTATTTTCAATTATTTTAGAGTATTTATCATATACTAATGTAAATAAATCTAAATTATTATTATCAATTATATTTAAAAATACTAATAATATATCACTATAATTCCAATTATATTCAATATATATTTTTAATTTTTTGATAAAATTATCATCAATAGGTAGACTTGCTAAACAAATAGAGAACATTGATATTTCTGTTTTAACTATAGGAATAGTAAAATAAGAATTATAATATTTAATATTAGTTATTAAAAAATTAGACAATAATTCTTCGACTTCATATTTTTTTATAAATGTATCATAATCTAAATATAAATTAAATTTTTCAAAATCTAATATCGTATTAATTTTTTTAAAATAATCATTTGACCATAATATAGAATTATCATAATTATCATAATTATCATAATTATCATAATTATCATAATTATAGTCATATGACCATGAATCAACCATAAAAATTTATTATTATAAATAATTAATTAAATAAAACTTAAATCAATTTTAATTAAATTATTAAACCAAAATATCCTTTATATCTTTATAAAGATCTAAAAGAATTGCTTTTTTATTATTTTCTAATTCAATATCAAAATTAGGTGTTGAACTATTTATAATAGATACAATATCATTTGTTAATTTTGTTTTTTCATCTCTTATATCTATATTTTCATTAATGAGTTTTAAAACATGTTTAATAGGTTTAGTTAATATATTTGCTACAATTTTTACACAATCATCAAAATTACTATTATCATCATATTTTATTTCATCTAATATTAAATTATTATTTTCAAATGTAACTCTAAATTCATATTCATAATTTTCAACAGAATAAAAAGGATAAGAATAAATTATATTTTTAAAACTATCGTCTAAACTATCATTTAAATTCATATCATTTATATTAAATTGTGTAAGATCTAATTTTTCTAAATGTAAATTATCTTCAATCATTATTAATATAAAAACTATTAATGTTTTTTATTATCTAAATAAACGGCAAATATGAAGCTTTCTCTAATAACAAATTTAATAACAATATATTAGTTATATTGAATTAAAATATAATAAAAAAAAAAAATATATTCAAGATGATGTTGCTAACAGTATTAGTTTGACTACTAATATTTTAAACATAAATTTATTCTTTTGTAGTCATATTTTATAAAGCGTCTTTTAAAATTAAACATCTTTGTTTAATAGAGTTAATTCATCTTACTCATATGTCTTAATTCTTTGTCACGCACTATTCCTATACAACTATTTATGTGAAGAACATCTAATTGTTTATCCAAAAAAACATTTGTTATTTTTACATTGTCCTACAAAAACTCTACAATAAACACTTTAATTTAATTTTTATTTTATTAATAATATCTTTTCATAATATAATCGAACCAATCACTATAACTCATTTATATTATTAACTAATATTTTAAACATTAATTTATAATATTTTTATATTAATAATGATTGAATATATTATTGTGTTATTTTTAATTATATTATTAATTACTAAAATAGTAAATGTATTAAAAAAATATAAAGAATCATTTAAAAATACATTTAATTTTGAAGCGAAAGTTGTTTCATCTCATAAGTTAAGAAAAAAAGGTCTTATGAATAGGAAAAATAAATTAAAAACAAATCAAGGCATGTTATTTGAATTTGATGAGCCTCAAGCAATATCATTATGGATGAAAAATACATATATACCTTTAGATGCTATATATTTTAATGAAGATGGAAAAATTTTAGAATTAAATCAAAATTTAAAACCACATTCAACTAAAAGTATTATATCTAAAAATCCTTGTAAATATGTATTAGAAGTAAATAGAAATACAATCAAAAATAAAAAAATTAATATAGGTGATTATATAAAAATTAAAAAAATAAATAAGTTAAAATAATACATTTGGACTTGGTGTTTTAGCAGGAAATTGATTAGGTAATAATACTTCTATAAATTCATCTGTATCATATTTATCCTCCATTTGATAGTAAATTATGGCCTGGTTATAACCAGGCCATAATTTACTATCAAATGGAGCGTAATTATCAAAATATGTCTTATTTCCTGATGGAAAATTGATAGTATTATTATCATTAACATTATTAACATTATTAGTATTATTAGTATTATTAGTATTATTAGTATTATTAGTATTATTAGTTTTATGCGAATTATTATGATTATTTGATGTTACAGATGTAGTAACATTATTTTGTGTATCATTTGTATTAAGAACACATTCTTTAGAACAATTCAAGCCGTGTTTTAAACAATTATAATTACATTTTTTAGAATTACTAGGACATATTTCGAGACATCTTGCTCCATGTATAGAACAATCAAATAAACAATTTTTTTTTTTTTTAGATATTGTTGATAAACCTAAAAAACTCCATAAATTATTTATTGTTGATTGTTCTATAGCAGGTTTTGTAGGTTCAATTATTTCAGGATCACAATCTGGTATACTATTTACATCATCTAAAGGAGAAGAATTATAAGCTGAATCTATATCAGATTCTTCTTGAAAATATTCATAATTATTCATATATAAATGTATAAGATAATTAAATTATAATGGAATCTTTTTTTTATTAATAATTATATCCATTTTACCTTCAGGTTTAATCTCTTCAAATTTATTATAAATATATGTTATTTTAGTTTTTATATTATTAAATATATCTAAATAATCTAAAATAAATATTATTATTCCTAATATAGGAACTATAGTGCTTATCCAAGAAGCAAAAGTACAACCTCCGTATATTTTACAATGTATGTCTTCTGCTATAAAATAGTATAAAAATAATTGTATAAATATTATAATTACACTTTTATATTGAATGGCGCTTATAATAATAGCGATTATACAAAAAAATAAAAAAATTTTGGTTTGAAGTGTATTATAAATTATAATTGCTTTATGTTTTATTGTATTCATATATTATTATAAATATTTTTAATCCTATTTAAAAATTGCTTCTCTGTTAATTTTGTATATTTAAATATAAACTGCTTTATATTATCTAATTGGTTATCATATAATTTTTCAATTTTTACTAAATTATCAGTATTTTTTAAATAATCCATATTATAATTCATAAATAATTTTTTTGATTTAACAAATAATTCTATATAATTTTCACTAACAACTATATTTTTAGATTTTAAATCATTTATAATATTTATTATATCATTATGTTCTTTAATATATTTAAATGATTTTTTAGGACCAACACCATTAATTCGTTTTAAATAATCACAACCTAACATTATACATAATTCAACCCATTTTTCATATGTAATATTTAGTTGTGTCAAAATTTTACTTAAATTATATACTGTGATTTTGTTATTATAAATATTAAAATCTCTAACTAATAATTTTGTTCCACTAGTTAATAAGTCCATATCCTCAGAAATGATAAAATCAACTACATTAGTCGAACATAACTTACTACATAATAAATCAGCTTCTCCTTGTGCTTGTATATATTTAATATTTAATAAATCAAACAAACATTTAACTAGATAAATATCTTCCTTTGTAACAGAAATAATTTTATTGTCAATAGTATTTATTTTATTATTTATTTCAGATACTTTAGATACATCGTTTGTATTTTGTAATTCTGTTTTTAATTCCTGTATTTTATTATGTTTATCAATTAATTTATTTTTTCTTGTATTAATTGTATCTTGTTTTAATTGATCAGGAACACCATCAAATATATATATTGGAGTAATATCATTCATTCTTAATCTATTAATTTGTTCAAAAAATTTAGGAATTAATTTATTTCCTTTATATTTAAATCTATATAAAAATATACTAACATCAATTGCTGCTTTTTTTCCTCTTAATTCAAATAGTTGTGTTTGTTTAATAGCATCAGGACAATGTTCTAATAGAAATGATGTTAAATTTTTAATTCCCATATCTGTTTATTAAGATATTAATAATAATATTGAAATTATTTTTAAATCAATTTTAAATAAATTGTATAAATGTTCAAAAAATTGATTTAAAATTGATTTAAAAATAATTTCAATATTATTTTTAGAAGCAAATGAATAATGAAACATTTCATGGTCAATCTACACAACAAAATTATAAAAATGATATTGATGATTCATTAAAGCAAAAAACAGTATATAAAATCTATGAATATTTAGATGATTATTCTTATGGGAATTCTAATAGTATAGGTATACTAATAATAAATATAAAAGATAAACCAAATCTAATTTTATTTCAGCCAGATGGTCCAAAAAAAAAAAATATTATGAGAAAATTATTGGAATGGAGAAAGTCTGGTGATTCAGATGAAGTAGGACATAAAGGTGGGGGTAATAAAAGAAATATATATGGTTTTAAATCAATTAAAACATACATATTTAATAATTTAGGAAATGGAAATGTTTTAAGATGCGATACTTCTCCAAATAAAATATATGAATTATCTAATTCAGATATTACTGAAGATGAATTTAGAAATAGAATTGATACTAGTGAATTTATTACTGTTCCGGAAATCATAGATGAAGATAATTTACCAACATGGTATAATAAAGTTATAGATATGATTAAATTAGATTGCGATAATGTTGTCCCCAATTATTTAATAAGAATGGAATTAACTGAATTACCAGAAGAATTTACAAATAAAACAAAATGGACTGAATTTATTAATCAGATAAGAGCTAAACAATATGAAATTCCTATATATTTTAAAAATGAATTACTTAATATGGGGTCATATGAAAAATACGAAAATATTGATTTAGTTGGTTTTGGAAAAAAAGAAAATGAAAAAAGTGTAAAATTATATATTAATAATGACTATACTATATTTTATACTAAACATGATAATAAATATATTAATGTAGATAATGTTTCGGAATCTAATGATTCAGATATAGATATAGTATTATGGGGTGAAATAAATATGTTTGTAGTAAATGAAACATATTTTCAACAACAATTAAAAGTATATAATACTGGGATACATAATTCTATAACAGGTAATGACGCGTATGGTGTTTATTTAAGGCTTAATAATAAATTAACTAATTATAAACCTATTGATGGTAGTCCATTACCTGAGGGTAAAAATAATGGAATAAAAACTAGTAATTCTAGTAATACTAATAGATTTCGTATGATTATTATACCAGATAATAATTCATGTATAAATCCACAAATTTTTAATGCATTAATACGGACTGAAACAATTAAATCTTTATCTGGATTTTTAGATAAAAGTCCTTATAATAAAATTATAAAAAGATCTATGGATATTTTTAAAGGAAAGACCATTGAAAAACATAAACCTAAACCTAAACCTAAACCTAAACCTAAACCTACACCTACACCTACACCGATTAATGGAGCTGTCTATATAATATATTTTGCTTGTGGATTATGGAAATATGGTCTTGTTATGGATTATAATGAATATAATAGACGAGAAAAAGAACATGAAAATAGTTCTATTGAAAAAGTTAAAGAATTTACAGAAAAAAAAAATATTAATGTTAAAACTGTTACCAAATTTTACTATAAGATTACAGAAACACCTAAAGGAGATGAAGAAAATATAAAAAAAATATTATTAGATAATATTTATGATAAAAATCGAGACAAAATGATAACAATGTTTGAGAATAATGGTAGTCAACATGATTATAGAGAATATTTTACATGTAATGATATAGATTATATAACACAAACCATTATTCCATTATTATCTTAATTATATGTCATCCTTAAATTATTAAATAAACCTTTATCTTGTCTATACATATTTATATGTTTAATAAATTTATCAATAAGTTCAATTAAATCATTATCTATGAATGATAAAACTAATTTTTTAAAATTATATTTATTTATTTTTTGTTTATAGTATAATTCTAAAAATGAATTTAAATTAAATAATAATATTGTTTTTACTATAAAATATGAAAAAACACTTGTAGTTTGATTAAATTTACTATTATTATTTCGTTGGAAAAATTCTAAAGCATTATCAAACTGATATAGATTTAAAATTTTACCAACTTGGTATAAACTAAATTTTAATTCATTATTCAATATTTTTTTACATTCGGTTAGTGTTTTTGATATTATTATACTATTAAATACTAATGCTAATATTTCTGTATAAGCTTCATTTAATTTAACATCTGTTGATGATGTAATATTAAAATATTTATAAAAATCAACAAATTCTACTTCATCTAAATCTAATTCTAAATAATGAATTAATTCATGAACTAATACTTTATTAAGTTCTTCTTTACGGTAAATACAGATCTTATAATTATGCGATGTAAAACCTGAATTGACTTCACGTGAAGTTAATATTCTAGTATCTTTTGTTATTTTTTTTTTAAATGGAGTCATAAATATATCAATATTAATATTTAATTTAACAGTTGGTGACTTGTATAAACATAATATTACTATTCTATCAATGATTTCATTTAATATTTTTTTAGAAATTGTTTTTGTTTTACTATAAATATTTAACTTAATTTGTACATTCATATAATTTATTGTATAAGAATGTATATAATCTAATTTATTCAATAAATAGTCTAAAATATTTAATTCAACAAATCTATTTATTAATATATTATCTATATATGGATTAAGAAATTTTTCTGGTATTTTATTATAATGTAGTAATTTATTTACTCTATCCATCATTTTTGGAGAATTACTATTTAACCAATTATTTAATTTATCTAAATCATTTGATTCTAATATTTTATTAAATATATCATTTTCGTCTAATTTTATATAATTATCAAGAAAGCCGGCATCAAGTAAATATTTAATAATTTTAATAATTGATATTTGAGGTGTATCTGTTATTTGTTTTCTAGAATAATTAATATTATATTTTTTAATACTATTTTGTATATTTTTTAAAGATTTATATAAATTATTAATATTAGCCCCTATTTTAGGTATTGAAACTTTAATATTAGATAATTCCATTAAATATATAATATAAATTATTTATTCATTCCTAACTTTTTTTTAATTTTAGATAATAATTGTTTATTTAATATCGCTTTTCCTGTCTCATATTCTACAATAACTTGTTTCTTAATATTAAGTGATTTAGCTAAATTATCTTGTGTTAATTTAAGTTGACATCTTTTTGCCATAAGTGCTTTAGATGTTTCAATACTTACTAAATTATGTTTTTGAGCATCTGTAGATCCGTCTAATTTTCTGTTTTTATGTATTTCATCCATACCTTTAATTTTACATTTTGTTTCATTTTGTCCTGTGCGTTGAGCATTCACTTTATCAACTTTATTTTTTTTTTTTTTTCTTAAAATAGTAACTTCATCCCACATAGATTCTGAAATAGTATTCATTATATATAAATATATATAAAGTTTTAAATTATTTTTTAAAAATTGATTTAAAATTTATTTTGTATTTTTATATTAAAAAATGCCTGTTGAACTTGAGATTAATGAACTAGATGATTACACGAAGTGTATTGAATTTATTAAGTCTAAAAATGATAACCAACATATCACAACTAAAATGATTATTAGACAATGTAATGTTAAACCAAAAACAGCTCATAGAGCTTTAAGACAACATTCTGATACAATGTTATGTAATCCACATGAATATGGGTCAGGAAAATATGTAAATTATAATTTATATAAAAAAGTTAATACAGAAACTATTAAAATACTATGTAATAGTGAAATTAAAAACAAATTAAAAAATGATAAAGAACTAAATAAAGATAATTTTATTAAAAATAGTTTACCTGAACTTTTATACAATAAATATAGAATTAATATTAAGAATATTCAACAATTATTATAAATTAACGTTTTCTGGATCTTTTATTTCTTTTAGTTCGTTTTACTTTTCTAGATAAACGCTTTGATTTTCTTTTTTTTATTAAACTACTTCTTTTCCTTCTTCCCCCAGTTAAAGCATTAGTGTTATTTGGATAAAAAGCTAAATTAGGCCCAGTTGTGTTATCTGTATTAACAACACCAAAACTTTGTGGCAAATATTGACCATACGAAGTTTTACCAGGATTTGAGAACATATTATCACTATATCTTCCACTATTACCTCCATAATATTCAATTGGCATTGATGTTGCATTACCACCCTTTAATTTTTTATTTATTCTTGGCATTTTATAATATATACAAAGAAAAACTTTTTATAAAATATATTTTATAAAAAGTTTTTTATATTAACTATTTAATGGATAGTTTTTTAACTAAATGTTTGAAATCTAAATCAACAATAATCTCTGATTATTTAAATAAAAAAATATTATTTTTAAAAGCATATCATATTATTACAGCTAGTTTAGTATTTCACGCTTGTGCTCTTATGAATTTGTTTAATTATGATTATCCTGTATTTGTATTTCTGTTTTTTACAGGCTATTTTTGTACTATACTAGCAAAAATATACGCAGATAAATATAATAATTTTGAATATATAGAATATTATCATAATGTATCACAATGGATAATAATTATATCATTATATAGTGTTTTTACAGGACTATATAAACACAAAATTACTAATAATATAATAATAATAGTAATTTTATTATTATTATTATGTAATATTAATTACTTATTATATAATTATAATAATGACACCAAATGTATTGAATTATGGTCAAATTGTTTAAAAAAAATCAATAATAAATACAATGTAATATATTTACAACATTTTACTAAATATTTTGATGATTCATTAATAATTATTTATTTAATTATTATAATGACTTATTTATATTATAAAAAAAATTGATTTTTTTAAAAATACTTAAAACTCTTAACACAATAATAATATACGAAATGGTTGGAATAGGAATTGATTTAGGAACTACTTACAGTGCTGTTGGTGTTATGAAAAATGATAAAGTTGAAATTATTGCTAATGATCAAGGTAATAGAACAATGCCTTCATATGTAGCATTTAATGATACAGAACGCCTTATAGGTGAAGCTGCTAAGAATCAAGCAGCTGTTAATTCAGAAAATACAATTTTTGACGCTAAAAGACTTATTGGTAAAAAATTTAATGATACAAAAGTTCAAAGTGATATGAAATTATGGCCTTTTACAATTAAAGCCGGCGATGGTAATAAATGTTTAATTGAGGCCACTTTTAAAGATGAAAAAAAAACGTTTCAACCTGAAGAAATTTCATCTATGATTTTATCTAAAATGAAATCTACTGCTGAAGAATACCTAGGTGAAACTGTTACAGATGCTGTTATTACTGTTCCAGCATATTTTAATGATTCACAACGGCAAGCAACTAAAGATGCTGGGGCAATTGCTGGTCTTAATGTGTTAAGAATTATTAACGAACCAACTGCTGCCGCTATTGCTTATGGACTTGATTCAAGCAAAAAGGAAGAACAGAATGTTCTAATCTTTGATTTAGGTGGTGGAACTTTTGATGTATCATTATTATGTATTGATGATGGGATTTTTGAAGTAAAAGCTACAGCAGGTGATACACATCTAGGTGGTGAAGATTTTGATAGCAGACTAGTAAACCATTTTATTCAAGAATTTAAACGAAAACATAAAAAAGATATTTCTAATAATAACCGAGCATTAAGACGTCTTCGCACAGCTTGTGAACGTGCGAAAAGAACTTTATCATCTACAACTACTGCTAATATTGAAATTGATTCATTATTTGAAGGTATTGATTTTTATACAAGTTTAACAAGGGCTAAATTTGAATCGCTATGTGATGATTTATTTAGAGGATGTATAAAACCAGTTGATAAAGTTATTATTGATTCAAAAATAGATAAAAGTAATATTCATGAAATTGTTTTAGTTGGAGGTTCAACTAGAATTCCCAAAGTTCAAGCATTAATTAGTGAATATTTTAATGGTAAAGACTTATGTAAAACTATTAATCCTGATGAAGCAGTCGCATATGGAGCAGCTGTTCAAGCGGCGATTTTAACCGGAGTAAGTAATGAAAAAACAGATTCCTTACTATTATTAGATGTTGCTCCACTTTCATTAGGTATTGAGACTGCTGGTGGTGTTATGACCAACTTAATTAATCGTAATACTACAGTTCCAACAAAACAATCACAAACATTTTCAACATATGCTGATAATCAACCTGGAGTTTTAATCCAAGTATTTGAGGGTGAAAGAAAAATGACAAAAGATAATAATCTTTTAGGTAAATTTGAACTTACAGGAATTCCACCTGCGCCAAGAGGTGTTCCACAAGTTGAAGTTACATTTGATATTAATGCTGATGGTATTTTAAATGTAAATGCTTTAGATAAAACATCTGGTAAATCTGAAAAGATTACAATTACAAATGATAAAGGACGTTTATCGGCAGAAGATATTGAGCAAATGGTAGCTGATGCTGAAAAGTTTAAGGAAGAAGATGAACGAAATTTTAAAAGGATTGATGCTAAAAATAAGTTTGAAAGTTATCTTTATGGAGTTTCTGGATCATTAACAGATGAATTAAAATCTAAAATGGAATCAGAAGAATTAGATACAATTAATAGCACACTTGAAAATAATAAATCATGGTTAGAATCACATCCTTCTGAAGAAGCTGAAGAATATGAATCTAAAATGAAAGAATGTGAATCTGTTATTTCACCCATTATTACTAAATTATCTCAAGAAGCAGGTGGTGAGATGCCTGGCGGGATGCCTGGTGGGATGCCTGGTGGGATGCCTGGTGAGATGCCTGGTGGGATGCCTGGTGGGATGCCTGGTGGGATGCCTGGTGGGATGCCTGATAATTCTAATATTGAAGAAGTTGATTAATATACTTAAACATAAGTTAATATAATACTAATTATGTATATAAGTCATTTATTAAAATTAAAAAAACAAATTTTTAGTGTTATATTATTTATTTCTATTTTTTTATCTTATTATCCAATTACAAACTATAATAACTATACTTTTATTCATTTTGATATTATTATTAAATCAATAATGATATCATTGTTTGTAAATAGTTTATTTTATTATTTGGATATTACATATGATAAATCTATATGGAATAGATTGGGTAAAAAATTAAATAATAATGAGTCAAATATGGTTATACTATATAAATATAATGCTCATTCAAGTATTTCACAATTTTTTGTAGGTATTTATACTTTATTACAATTGAATAATACATTATATTACTCTAATTTGTTTTTCTCTATTTCATTAATACTTTTAGGTATAACTTCATATTTACACTGGAGCACTCAAACTATAATAATGTATAGATTAGATCATATATTTATGGATATGCATATAAATTCTTTAACGATTTTATTTATATCTTCAATTTATAAAATATTAGAAATAAATTTAATTATTATAGCATTATTTTGGACTGTCTATAGATTTATTAAAAATCAAAGGGCTTTATTATTTGAAACATCTTTACTAGCAATATTCAGTTCATTGTTTTGTATATATATACAAAACAATAGTGGAGATGTTTATAGTTATATGATTGGTTTAATTTCCATTTTTATCGGGTTAATATTTAAAATTATAGATTCAAGTTATGGATTTGTTTATGGAACTGCTGTATTTCATTTTTTAGAAGCTATGGGATTTTTAATATTATATTATTGGATTAAAACAGTTTAAAAAAATAGTTAATTATTAATAACATGGAAGAACAAATAACACAAGAATATTATTCTGATAAAAATACGTCTAGTTTTTATTTAAATTTATGGGGTGGTGACTCCATACATATTGGAATTTATCCAGAAGATTATAAATATAATGCTTTTACTTATAAAGATGAAAAAAAAAAAATAATTAAAATGGCTATAGATAATAAAAAAGACTATATGTATAATTTGTTATCTATCTACTTAAATGATAATAGGGAAAAATATTACATTGCTGATTTTGGAAGTGGTTATGGTGGAACAGCTAGGTTTTTGTATGATAAACTAACAGAAAAAAAAAAAAAATTCCATATTGATTGTTTTGATATATCACATCATAATTGTGTGATAAATACTCAAAAAAATATTTTAAAAAATTATAATATTCCAGTATACGATATATCTTTTTTAAAAATACCATTCCAAAAAAACTATAATTGTATTTATTCTGAAGATGCGTTTATTCATATAAATGATAGAAGTTTAATTTTTAAAGAAATTAACAGAAAATTATTGAAAGATGGTATTCTTATATTTTCAGACATTATTCTTACAGATAATTGTAATTTAGAAAAAATAGATGAAGTTTATAAGCGTGTTAATATTAAATCTTTAGAAACACATCAAAGTTATATTGAAAAAGCAGAAAATAATGGTCTAAAATATATTAATTCGATAGAATATCAAGATAGTATGTTATATCATTATAAAAATATTAGAGATGTCATTTTAGTTAACGACACAAATAAAAAAATAATTGAAGGATTAGATAATTGGATTAAACATGTTAAATTAAATAATATAACAAGTAAAATTTTTGTATTTAAAAAATTTTAATTTAGTAATTGTAATAATTCATCATATATTTTTCCAACTGAACTTAGTTCGTTTGCTTTAAATGATCCACGTTGAGTTGAAATTTCTAGTAATGATTTAATATTATTAAGTAATAATATATCAACATCTAACGATGATGGTTTAGATTGTGTTTCATTTACTTCTATTTTTACGTTTTCCGTATTATCTTCCATATTATAATTTATTTATTAAATTAAATTTTAAGTATTTTTTATATTATTATTATTAATGATATTAAAAACAAAAAAAAAAAATTTATACGGTGGGTCTAATGCTTCAAATAAAAATAGTAAATTTAAAAAAACATTTAAATCAGGTATTAATAAAATAAAGAAAAGTTCAATAATAAATACAAAAACTGCAGCCAATAAATGTAATTTAACCTCTATTCTTTTAGGATCATTTAAATGTCAATCTGATACAGGATTATTTAAAAATGAATGTGAAAAAAAAAATATTTTAAAAAGAATTAAAAATCATCGCATGTTTAAAAATGAATCAGATAAACTTTATATCAAAAAATATTTTGAAATCTATTTAAATAAATATATCAATAGTAAACAAAAAATAACTGATGTATCAGCTATTTTAGAATGTATGAACTATAAAATGACTAATATATTTATGACATTTTATAAAATAAATAATTTTGAATTTGATAAAGAGTCTTCAAATTATCAAGAATGGATAGATACGAAATCTTTAGATCAAACTAATAGAAATAAATCAGACAAACAATTATTACTTGAAAAATTTGCTGATTTTATAGTGAATGTTTTAATAAAATCATTCTTAGGTTATAATTCTAAAGATTTAGAAATAGAAAATGAGTTTAAAGTATTTTTAAAATCATTTAATTCTAATTTATATTACAGTTATAATCAATTATTCGGACAAAATAATAGACAATTACAAAGTAAATTAAATAATTTTAAATCAGAATTTGTGCGGACATTTGTTAATAAAAATTCCGACACACAACTAGAACTATTTTATAAAGATTATCAATCTAAAAAAGAAACAAATGCCCAACTAATTTTAAGCACATTATTTGATAAAAATAAGAGTAGTAAATTTTTATTTACTATTTCAGGCATGTTCTTATTTGCATTATTATTGAAATTTGAAGTATTTGCTGCTCCTCCAGGAATGAAATCTGGAACTTTTTAATGTAATATAATAATATGAATCTTGAAAATATTATATCAGTTATACCTCTATTATTTTTTAGTTCAGAATTTATAAACATAATTTATAAAATATACAATCAACTACCTTTTAAAGAAAATGTTAAATATTTCTATGGATTAATATTATCAACATTTTCGGCACAAGCTTTAAAATACCTTATTCCATATCCTAAATCATTTTATAAATATTCTATGAGACCAGACGGAGCATGTGATTGTGATTATTTATCAAGTTCAGGACTCATTGCTAAAAATACACCTGGATTACCATCGGGGCATATGTCAACCACATCTTATTTTGTAACATACCATATTTTACATATTTTAAAAAATAATTATAATAAATTACTTATACTACCAAATATTATTTTATTAATTGGAATGGGATGGGGTCGTATTAAAAAATTATGCCATAATTTAACACAAGTCATTTTAGGCACATTTTTAGGTGCTTTAATAGCATACATATTTTTTAAATCATAAAAGTGTCTTTTAAGTAAAGTTAAATTCAACAAGGTTTACCCATTTCAGAACTTATAAATTTTAATTTTGATATATCGTCTTATAAATCTGATAAATTGCCACTACATAAATAACTATGTCTTATTTTTTTTATTTTAAGTATTTTAACTCAATATTACTTTTAAAAGTAATATTTTAAAACAATATTACTTTTAAAATTGATTTAAAATATTTTATAATTTATAATTTATAATTTATAAATAAAATGTCTGAAAATAACACACAAACTAAACCTAAAAAATTTAAAATAAAAAAAAAAGCAATAGATGAGGAAAAATATAAAATAACAGATAATGTAGAGTTATATATTGGTGATTCTCTAAATATATCAACAAAAAATAAATTTAGAATGATTTATTTTGATCCGCCATTTAATTCTGATAGAAATTATACATTAAATTGTGATAGTGAATTGGGTTTTTCAGATAAATGGACTGACGAAGACTATGAAAAATTTATAACAAAACATATTGATTTATTATACGAACTACTAGAAGAAAATGGAACATTATTCTTTCATATTTCATCATCTTGTATGTATATTCCTGAAAAAATATTAAGAAATAAATTTAAATTAGTAGAACCTATATTTTGGAACAAGTGTCGTTCCAAAAATAATGTAAAAACTAAATTAGGTTCAGTGATAGATATTATTTGGAAATGTAATAAAAATAAGAAATATAAGTTTAATTTAGTTACACAAGAAAAAGATGCAACATATTTAAAAAATTCTTTTAAAAATAAAGATAGTAAAGGTAATTATGCATTGGGTCCTTTAGTAACTGAAAATACAAAAAAAGGTTATATTTATGAAATAAAAATAGGAGAAAAAAGATTTAATCCAACATCTGGATGGAGAATTAAAGAAGAAGTTCTAAAAAAACTTATAGAGAAAGACCGGATTCATGTCCCAACTAAAAAAGAAGCAAAACTATATAAAAAAATCTATTTACATGAAAATCCCGGAAAACCCTGTACTGATTTATGGGATGATATACACTCTATATCTCAAGGAAGCGAAGAAAGAAAATATCCAACAACAAAACCAATAAAATTACTTGAAAGACTAATTAAAATATCAACTGATGAAGGTGATTATGTATATGATCCTATGTGTGGTTCAGGAACAACCGCAAAAGCATCAAATAATTTAAATAGAAAATGTATTATTAATGATATTAATCCAGATATTATAGAAATTGTAAAATCACGATTTTAATAGTTTGCTATAACTTTACCAAAACATTTACTAATAAATGTATCAACCTTATCTTGTTGTATTTTTAAAGATGGAGTTGATGATTTATTAGCTTTACTCTTGCCTAGTAATGCTGTAATTCCATTGTTCAAATGTAATCTAATTCTTAAATTTGTATTTGTTTCAAATCCATCTGCACTTTTTATCCATATTTGACGACTTGTTTTAGCTCTTGGGGTTGATTTAAGAATAAATTTATAACATTTATTAGGATTACAGTATGGATCCAGATTCGACTCGGATATCATTATTAATTGCTTAGATTTTTTATCATTTATTATAATAGTATCTGTATTTTCTTCTGTTCTATAAACTTTACTTAACAATTGTCTAATATCTTTTAAAGATATTTTATCTAAATAAGTAGATAAGATATTATCAACATCATCTCTTATACCTGCTTTTTTTGGTATTTGTGTATCTTTATGATTTTCTTTAAAAGCCATTAATGTGTCATTCAAATCTGAGGACCAATGTGCGCCTATTTTTTTTGGTGTAGTGTTAATCCAGTCAAATGATCCATTTTTATGATGTTTGATCGAAACTCCCTTAATTTTTCCATTTTCAAAATTATAGGAAGCATCCCTCTTCTGTTTAGTGCCTCCTTGATGTTCAAAAGAATTAATTTTAGAACTATACGTTTGTTCAAAAAACTTGGTAATAGGATTATCAGAGTATTTATTCATATAACTAACAATATCCTTCTCATTTTTTATTCCATTTATGTGATTTTCTCCTTTACTTGGAAAAGGCATTGTAACTATAAGTTATTTAACATAAGGTATCTTTATAATTAAATCAATTTTGTTAACTTAATTCAATCTATTTTATTACCCTATTTTAATTATATGGAAGTTCTACGTCAATGTTAATACTATTAAAACTGAAATATCTACAAATATTTGGTATTAATTCTGTTAAATTTAAATTATCTATTTAGATTAAATAATATTTATTTTAAAATTTCAAATATGTAAATGATAAAATTGACTTTATTTTTATTTAAAATCTTATTTTAATATACTATAAATGCCTATTTATTTATATAAACCGATTGGTCAAACACCAAATGAACTTATTAATAACTATAAAAAAGGAAATGTAAATGCTAAGAAAGTAAGTTTTGCTGGGCGATTAGATCCTATGGCTCATGGCACTATGACTTTACTTGTGAATGAAGAATGTAAATTACATGATACATATATTTCACGAGATAAAACATATGAATTTGAGATTTTATTTGGATTTAAAACCGATACATTTGATGTATTAGGAAAATTATTTGAATTTAATGATCCATATGCTTTTAAGTCTTCAATAGAAAACATAAATTTAGATAATTATACAAAACAATTCAATCAAGAATACCCACCATATTCTTCAATAGTAGTAAATAAAAAACCTTTATGGGAGTGGTCTAAATTAGGATTAATTGATAGTATTAAAATTCCAAGTAAACTGGTTCAAATATATGAATTTGATGAAATAGAAAATGATAGTAAGATAGATTCTTACAAAGATTTACAAAAAATTATTTTTAAAATGATTAATAGTTTATCAGAAACAAATAAACCTAAATTTAGGGTTGATTCTATTATCAAATTGTGGAATTCGTTTTTTAAAATAAATAATTTTACTATTAAACCTATAATAAAAAAATATAGAGCCAAAGTTAGCAGTGGAACATATATTAGATCTATTTCAAATCAAATTGGAAATGAAATAGGATGTGGTGCTATAGCATTAAATATCAGGCGCACTATTATGAATTAGTAACAATAGGGCTTTCTTATTTTTATCTAAATGTTCTAACATTACATCTGTAAATATAACATTACTTTTTTTTTGATGATGTTTAGTTTGTAAATGTCTACGAAAATCATTATATAAACTAAATCTTCTATCACAATAAGAACATAAATTTTTCATAATTATTTAATAATATTATACATTTAAAATTTATAATCAATTTTCATACATTCTATTGTATTCAGCTTCAGTCATTCCTTCTGGAACACAATAGCCCCATTCTTCTTTTAATAAATTAGGTTTTACTTTTGTAGCGCACCAAGATGAATCATCTTTTCCTTTAACACAATCGTATTGTAATGGATCAGAATATTTTTTATTTCTAAATGGAAATTTACACGATCCTCTTTTTGCTTGTTTTGATAATAATCTTTTACGTGTTTTAGGACTATATTTATAATCAACAGCATATCTAGTTTTTATTTTTAAATTGTTATTATTTTTAGATAATGTATTTAATTTTGGAATATTATTTTTAGATGCGACATTTGTTTTAGGTTTCACTATAAATTTTTTTTTTTTTGGTATACTTTCTATATATTCTTCTTGTGTCATCCCTTCAGGAACACAATAGCCCCATTCTTCTTTTAATAAATTAGGTTTTACTTTTGTAGCACACCAAGATGATTTATCTTTTCCTTTAACACAATCGTATTGTAATGGATCAGGATATTTTTTATTTTTAAATGGAAATATACACGATCCTCTTTTTGCTTGTTTTGATAATATTCTTTTACCTGTTTTAGGGTTAAATTTAAAATTAACCGCATATCTAGTTTTTATTTGAGTATTATTATTATTATTATTATTATTATTTGATTTAGGCATTATAATAATTATAAATATTTTATTTATCATAAATATTTTATTTATCATACATTCTATTGTATTCATCTTCAGTCATTCCTTCTGGAACACAATAGCCCCATTCTTCTTTTAATAAATTAGGTTTTACTTTTGTAGCGCACCAAGATGAATCATCTTTTCCTTTAACACAATCGTATTGTAATGGATCAGCATATTTTTTATTTTTAAATGGAAATATACACGATCCTCTTTTTGCTAGTTTTGATAATAATCTTTTACGTGTTTTAGGACTATATTTATAATTAACAGTATATCTAGTTTTTATTTTTAAATTGTTATTATTAGGTAATGAATTTAATTTAGATATAGTATTTTTAGATGCTACATTTGTTTTAGGTTTCACTATTAATTTTTTTTTTTTTTTAGTTTTTACTATTAATTTTTTTTTTTTTTTAGTTTTTACTATTTTTGTTTTAGGTATACTTTCTATATATTCTTCTTGTGTCATCCCTTCAGGGATACAATATCCCCATTCTTCTTTTAATAAATTAGATTTTACTTTTGTAGCACACCAAGATGAATCATCTTTTCCTTTAACACAATCGTATTGTAATGGATCAGAATATTTTTTATTTTTAAATGGAAATATACACGATCCTCTTTTTGCTTGTTTTGATAATATTCTTTTACCTGTTTTAGGTTTTAATTTAAAATTAACCGCATATCTAGTTTTTATTTGAGTATTATTATTATTATTATTATTTAATCTTGCTACTTTATCTGTATTATTTGAATTTTTTGTTTGAAGATCATCAGGGGTAATTTTTTTAGATTGTGTTTCAGCATTAAATACCATATTAAAATAATCATTTACATATAAGTATTTATTTTGATTAAATAAATCCCTAATTTTATCTATATAATTTAAACCATTTAATTCAATTATATTACTATCATATTTTTTAATACTTGGTATTTTATACTTACCATTTAATATTTCATCTCGTTTTGTATAAAATTTTAATATTTCTTCACTTATAGATTCAGCGAAAAAGTCATAATAATCTTTTTTTATAATTAATTTACATGAACTAGAATCAATTTCATCGGGACCAACAGCATTAAAACTAATATTAAATTTAATTGTTTTATTTCTATCTAAATTACATTTTAAATTGTTTTCGCAATCTTTTTTATTTAAGTTTCTACATTCTTTATTTAAAATTAAACTATCATTAATAATTTCTGAATCTTTTTTAACTATTAAATTATTGATAAGAGATTTAATAACTTTTTGTATTTTATCACGCTTATAATCTATAGGTATAACATTATTATTTATAAAAAAAAATAAATCTTCTTTTAATTCATTAATATTTTTGTTATCTTTTTCATTTTTAAAAAATTGCGAAACTTCATATTTTAAATTATTATACATTAGAGATTTTAATTTATAACTATTATTTTCATCTATACGTTTATCATTATAAATAATATCATCAAATAATATATCATCTAAATCTTTTCCTGGCGCATCTTGATTATGTGATGATTTTTCATCTGTTTTTTTTAAACCATTATAAGTTTTAACTTCAATGTAAACTTCTTTAGCACATTGAACATATTTATTATTATTATTTAAAATACTATGAATTTTATTATTCTCAACTAATAATTCTTTTAATTTTAATTTAATACCAGTTTCTTTTTGAATAAACTCATATAATTTGTTATATTTTTCTATTGTATCTTTTACACTTAGTTTAGGGACTTCATTTATATATTTAAAACCGGATTTTAAATCTACATTAAATGGTAGAGTATGTATAACTAATTGTTTTTTATTTAATTGTTCTTTAATTAATATACCAACTCCTTTAAAATATTTATCAACTAATATTGATTCCATTTCATATTTTAGATCTTGATCAATTATAGGTTTAATAGTATGGAATGAAATATTCTTTTTATTATTAATTTTAGATTGTTTTTCTAATAATTTTTTTAATTTATTAAGCTTTAATTTATTTGTCTTATTATCAGAAAATTTAATTTTATTTGGTAATAAATTGTCTTTTTTTTTTTCTAATTCATATAATGGTTCATAAAATAATCCGACTTTATATAATATAATATTATCTCTGTTAGATTTATATATATTCAATATATCACTATTAATTGGATTAATTAATTTAATTTGTTCGCTTTTTGTTTCATCTATTATAAAAATATTATAATTACTAAATTGTGATAGTAAATCTATTAGTAGATTATAGTCTTTATAAATATTCATATCACATAAATATTTTTTATAATTTTCCATAGAGATATAAATATTATATAAATGTCTTATATTCATATTTTTATTTATATCTTCTTTTAATGTTAGATAACTATCGTTAACAATATCGTCTAATTCTTTATATTTGAAATAGTCTAAATTAGTATTATATTTTTTACACCAAGATATAAAATTACTATGATTTTTACTATAATCTTTTATTTCATAAAAATATTTGAAAATATCACCATTATTTAAGGACAAAAATATATCTGGTTCTAAAAAAACTATTAAATCTTTAATATATTCTTCACATGTTTCATATGATTTTTCAGATAATCCATTTGTTTTTATACTGGACATTGCTTGTAAAAATGAATATTTATGATTTTGATCTATACCTTTTCTTACTATTAAATGGGATGATTCTTTTAAATTACCCTTTTCTATAAATTTTAAACTATTATCATTAAAAAATTTATCTAATTTTAATGGCAATATACCCCATTTATTTTTAGGTAATTGTTGTAAAACACCACCTAAATAAGAGGCTTTTAATATATATTCAGTAACTACAGGTTGTGTAAATTCTTTCAATTCTATAATATTATTTAACTTATAAACGTAATATCTTTTACTATTATTTAAATTATTTGCTATCATTCCATTTATAAAATTTGTTTTTTCGTTTCCAAATTTTTCTAAAATAATAGCACCCTTTTCTGTCAATTTATAAAAATTATTAGTTTTATCTCCATTAACTAATAATATAATATTACCATTACGTAGTATTGCTTCTTTTCCTTCTTCTTTATCGTATAATTTATCTGTTCCCCTCCATTTAGTAAATATAGAATATGATATTTCTATTTTATTTCCAATTTTCAATTTTTCTTTTTTAGTATCTAAAATAAAATCAACATCTTGTTTTAAACAATTTTGAACATTTTTAGGTATACTAATGTTACTTTTTTTATCAAGTGATTCTAGTCTAGTATTACAACATATGGTACATTTATCTAATGGATGAATTTTTGGATCTAAAAAACTAGGATATCCAGTCTTCTCTGATCCTTTTAAATAATCATTCCATTTAGATTTATATTTATCATTTGACCGTATTTCATCTGGAATATCTTTCATTGATCCACTCCAATAACCGGTTTTTGTTTTTCTTATTATTATTGATTCGTTTTTTTTAATTTTAGTTTTGTCTTCTATTATTTTACCACTACATATTGGACATATTCCTTCACTATCAATTAATTGTTTTTCAGTTAATACAACATTACATTTAATACACCAAATTCTTGGACATATATAATTATTTAACTGTTTTGATGATGATCCCCATTTTACCATATTATCTTTAACTTTTAAATATCCATCCATATTTTTATTTTTCATATTCTCTATATCTCGTGTACTTAATATTATTGGTTGACGCATATCTACTGCTTGACATTTCGTTGTATAAGGTATAGCGTTTTTTGAAGAAGGATAAATATGTAATTTTTTATCCTTTCTTCTAAGATTATTCATATATGATCTTATAGTTTTAGGCATTTTTGTTTCTATCTCATTCTTAGAATTATCGTTATTAGAATTATTATTTATATTATTAGGACTATTATTATTATTATTTGTATTTGAATTTGAATTATAATCTATATCTATACCCATATCATCATCATCAAATGTAGTCTGTTTAATTTTTTTTTTAATTATAACTATTGGTTTTGTTTTTAAAATAGTTGTTTTTTTTTTTTTACTTTTATTTAATATTTCATAAATAATAGTATTTATAAAATAATATATTTTATCAATATTTTTTATATTATTTGAATCTAATATTGATATTTTAAAAGTATTAGGATCATCGCCATTTGTTATTAATATATCTACACTATCATATAATTCCTTATCATCATCTGAATTTATTAAGCCTTGAATATTATCAGCATCAGATGAAGATAAATTAAATTTAGTTTCAGCCTGTTCTTTCCAAAGATTATTAAATTTTTCTGGTGTTAGATTTGAGTAATTTTCAAATAAATCTAAATAAAATCTTTTTATATTATTATTATTATTGTATAAATTATTATCTCTATATTTTAAAGTTATATTATTTTCATCATTTTCTATAATATAACCCATAAAAAAATATTTCATTATAGTTTTCTTAATATCTATAAGTTTAACAATTTTTTCAGATTCTATATTAAAACTACTTATTAAATTAAAATCTATAATATTTTCTTTTTTTAATATTAAATTTATTTTTTTATCTTCTAAATTATTTTCATTATCTTGATATTCATCATAATTATGATCATCCATATATATTTTTAATTTAGTAAGAACCGAATTTATTTTTTCAATTAATTCATCTAATAATTCATATTCAATAATATACTTTTTATCAATATCAAGTAATTTAACTTCTATCATTCCATTAGAATGAATTACTATAGTAACAAATATATTAGGCATTATATCACCTATAGAAAAATTAACTTTTAATAGTAATTCATCATTTTTTATTTTATATTGTTTCTCACGAATAGTATATAAATTTGTTTTCCAATATTCTAATTGTTTTTTACTAACAATCGGTTCATATTTATTTGCCTCAAATTCTACAAAATATTTTTCATAATTTTTAAAATCATCATTTACATCTTTTTTTTTTTCTATTTTATAAATTCCATTTTTATTTAATCTAAAAAAATCATTTTTAATGAAATCACGAAATTTAATAAATACTATTTCATCATCTAACTCTAAATTATTGTATATATCTTCTAATTTTAATTTTTGATTATCATTTATATTTCCATATAGAACTAAATCACTTATATGTTTGTCTAACATGTTTAATGTAAATAAATCTTTTTTCTTATTTTCATCAACTTCGTTATATAATTGTATATTTTCATTAAATTTCTGAAATATAGATTTATATTCTTTTAAATTAAGTTCTATTTCACTTATATTTAATGATTTAAATTTAGGATAATATATTGTTTCTATCATTTCTAAATTTTCTAAATTTTCTATTGAATCATAATCAATAAAATTAATAATATTATTTTCCATTTCATAATTACCTAATATGTAAGAATGTGTATCAATAGTTTCATCACTATAATCTTTTTTCAGTTCGCTAACATCTAGTTTTGGTTCATAAAAATCAGGATTATAATAATTAATACCGTTTTCATTTTTATATGTATATCCTAATATTTCTGGAAATTTTTTAAAATCAATATCTGAAACTTTATTTTTATAGTTGTAATTTTTTACACCATTAAATAATTCATTACTTATATTTGTATTATAAATCCACATATGCTGTTTTTCTAATGGAATTTCAAGTAAACTAAATACAAGTAATTTAAAATCTCTTATACTATAATTATTTACATCATATTCAAATGTTATAGTATCTTTTGGTAATTTATTTTGAATTTTAGCCTTATCATTAGAAGTAGTAAATAAATAAAATTGTTTTTTCACAATATTATTTAAAATATAAAAAGACATTAATATATTCCTAGAAAATAAATTTAATTACTTAAAGGAGTATCAGTAATTTTAGTTCCACAATAGTCAACTGGATTACTATTAAAATTTTGGTGAATATATACCTTTATTTTGATTCCTTCTTTTAGTAAAAAACGCATATTATCCCAAAATTCAGTAGTATGTCCAATAGATTTAGTCATTAAATGTGCTAATTCATGTATAGCAACAAACATCATAGTATTTATATCTACTAATTTATTAGATCCGTCTTTAGCCCTTAGACAAAATACTATTTTGTCTCCTTTATTTATAGAATAAGATGTATATTTATTTCCGGGTGAACTTTCAGTAATATTATTTGGTTTAAAATTTTTTTTCAGTCTTTTTAAAGAATCATTATGAGTTTTTTTGGGTTCATCTAATTTTTTAATTTCTTCCTTATCTTCTACAATATCTTTGCTACAATGCTTTACTAATTGAGATAAACGGTCTCGTATTTTTGATAAAAGTAATGCTGCTTCTTCTTTATCTGGTAAATTTCTTACCAAAAATTCAACATTATTTAATGAAATATATGTAACATCAGACGCTTTATCTTCCAAATATATATAAAATACAGACGCACAAATTAATATAAAGAAAAATGACGTAAAATCTTCCATACTTAATATAATATATTATATTATTTTTAAAAAATTGATTTAAATTTACATTCATAATTAAATATTAATGAATACTTTGCGCAGTAAAAACCCTGTTAAATATTCTTCTAAGAATGATATAATATTTCAATGTTTTGATTGGATAGCAACAAATGAACCTAAAAAAATATTATCTGATGATCAAAAAAAAAAATATAATAAATCTTATCAACATGTAGTTAAAATATATGGTGTTACAAAAGAAGGTTATTCTGTATCTGTAAATAATAATGAATTTAAACCTTATTTCTTCATTAAAGTCGAATCTAGTTTTACTGAACTTTATAAAGTTAAATTAACAAATGCTATTAAAATAGAATTAGATAAAGATGCTAAAAAAAAACGCCAGTTTAATTCTTATTCAAAAGATATAATTTCATTAGAAATTGTAAAGCGTAAAGATTTTTATGGATTTAATAATAACAAACTATTTAAATTTGTAAAAATTACGTTTCAAAATACTATGGCTATGAATAAAACAAATCAAATTATAAAAGATGGTATAATTCTTAAATCAGTGAATTTAAATCGCCCTATTAAATATAAAATTTATGAATCTAATATTAGTCCATTTATTCGTTTTATTCATACAAAAAAATTAAAAGCTGCTGGATGGGTAAAAATTCCTGCAAATAAATACACTATTAATCGTTTTCAAGATAAAACATCACAATGTCAAATTGATGTAGATATTAATTTTAATGATATTCAACCTATAGAAAATAATGCTATTGCGCCATTATTAATTGCTTCGTTTGATATAGAATGTAGCAGTAGTCATGGTGATTTTCCATTAGCTAAAAAAAATTATAAAAAATTAGGATGTGAAATTTATGATAATTATACAAAATATAAGAATACTAATTCGTTTAATAGCAATGATCTTATTAAGTATATTAATAATTTGTATAAATTAGCATTTACACATAGTGCTAAATTAAATATTGATGATATAAGTTATGTATTTACACAAGATAAAGAAACACCTAATGATAAAGACATTAAAAAAATATCAAATTTAACATATTCTATATTAAATACTGATGAAAATTATAAAATATTAGCTCTTGAAATCTTAAGATATTTCTTTATTACAGATAAAAATAATATCCATAGTTTTCAAAAAGAATATAAAAAGTGGATTAATGATTTAATAACTGATAGTTTTTCTGATTTTGATATCAACAAGAATAATAAAAAATTATATGAAAAAAAAGATATTTTAGTTAAAACAATTTATACTAAAACAAACAAAAAACCAGCAAAACGAATTATTGAAAATGTATCTGTAAAAGCTCTTAAACAAATATATCTTCTCTTTAAAAAAATTAAAAAACTATTTCCAAGTGATGAATATGATATTAATAATGAAACAATTAATGATTTTATAGATATATACTTGAAAAATTATAATCTAAGTAATCAAGAAAAAATAAAAATTATTAATGATGAATTTGAATTTGATGATTCAACTCATTATTCACAAAATATTATTAATGATATTGGATTATGTATTAACATGTTATTCTCTTATTTTAATGAAGAATTACCAGAAATTGATGATGGTCGTGATACATATTGTAAACGCATTATCGAAATATTAGATTTAAATTTTCCAGAAGTTGTTGGCGATAAAGTTATACAAATAGGAACAACAGTCCAAAGATATGGTGAACCAGAATGTTACCTTAAACATATTATAACACTCAATTCATGTTCTGATATACCAGGAGCAGTCGTAGAATCATATGATACTGAAAAAGAAGTTCTTTTAGCTTGGACCAAATTTATACAAAATCTAGATCCAGATATTATTACTGGTTATAATATCTTTGGTTTTGATTTCGCATTCATGTGGGACAGAGCAGAAGAACTAGATAAATATTATACTGATGAAAATATATTAAATAAATTCTCAAAACTTGGACGTATAAGATATACAACTAAAGATAAAGAAAATGTTATTAAAAATGGTAAAATGGAAATTAAAAAATTAGCTTCATCAGCATTAGGTGATAATACATTAAAATATATTACAATGGAAGGTCGTATTATTCTAGATTTATTTAAAGTAGTTCAAAAAGACTTTAATTTAGTTTCATACAAATTAGATTATGTGGCAGAAACATTTATTAATGATAAAATCTTAGAAATTAATGATAACACTATCAAAATTAATGGAATTAAAACATTAAATGAAGGAAACTTTATTACTATTAATTATGGTTTTGATAAGAAATATAAAGATAAAAAATTTAAAATTATTGAAATAGATTTTGAAGAAAATACAATCAAACTTAATGAATCTATTGAAACTTCAATTATGTCTATGAAACCAAAATGGACAATGGCCAAAGATGATGTTAGTCCACAAGATATTTTCCGTCTTCAAGAAGGTAATGCCGATGATAGATGTATTGTTGCCACTTATTGTATTCAGGATTGTGCGTTATGTAATAATTTAATAGATAAATTAAAAATTATCACAAATAATATTGGTATGGCTAATGTTTGTAGTGTGCCTTTATCATATTTATTCCTTAGGGGACAAGGAGTTAAAATCTTTAGTTTAGTCTCAGAACAATGCCGTAAAGAAGGTTTCTTAATTCCAGTTATTAAATATGAAAAAGAAGAAATTAAATTAAATGTGAATGATAGATTCGCTAAAACTGATGAAGGTAAAAATATGTTTGAATTTGGTGAAGATGATGAGGATGTAATTCCTGAGGGTGATGGAGGCTATGAAGGCGCCATTGTTTTAAAACCTAAGCCTGGTATTTATTTAGATACACCAGTTGTTGTTTTAGATTATGCTTCTCTATACCCATCTTCTATGATTAGTGAAAATTTATCTCATGACTCTATTATATTAGAAGATGATAAGGAATCAGCAAAATATTTAGGTGATAGTGGTATTGAGGAATTAAAGAAAATTGGTTATGGATATGAAGATATTCAGCATGATGTTTATAAATGGATTGATCCAGCCATTAAAAGTAAAGGTAAAAAGAAAACAGGAGTTAAAACATGTCGCTTTGTTCAACCATTAGATGGTTCAAAGTGTGTTATTCCAAACAAATTACGTGAATTATTAAAAGCACGTAAAAATACTAGGAAACTCATTAAATTTAAGACACTAGAATTTAATGTTGATTCTATGGAATCAAAATCAGGATTGTTAGATGAAAAAGATGATATTTATACTTTAACACAAGTAAATGGTGATTCAGAAAAATATGATAAAAAATTGGTTAAATCTATTAAAGATACTTACAATGAATTTGAAAAATCAGTTTTTGATGGGCTTCAGTTAGCATTCAAAATGACTGCCAATTCTTTGTATGGTCAATTGGGTGCCTCTACAAGTCAAATTTTCCTAAAAGATATTGCAGCATCTACAACTGCAACTGGAAGGAAATTATTGTATTTAGCAAAAGATAAGGTTGAAGAACATTTTGAAGGGGCTGAGGTGGTGTACGGTGATACGGATAGTATATTTATTAACTTTAATCCAAAGAATGAAGATGGTAAAAGTTTAAAAAATAAACCTGGATTGATTAAATCTATTGAAATGGGTGTGCAAGCCCAAGAATATATTCAACCATTCTTGAAAGCACCACATAAATTAGAGTATGAAAAAACATTTTGGCCATTTATCTTATTTTCTAAGAAGAGATATATTGGAAATAAATATGAATTTAAAACTGGTGAAAATGATTACAAACAAACGAGTATGGGTATTGTTCTTAAACGTAGAGATAATGCCGATATAGTTAAACATGTATATGGTGGTGTAATAGATATTTTGATGAACCAGAAAAATTTGGAACTTTCAATACAATTTCTTAGAACCGAATTATTTAAATTACTTGATGGTAAATTTGGTATGGATATGCTTGTTGTAACTAAAAGTCTTAGAGGTTATTATAAAAATCCTCAATCTATTGCACATAAAGTATTAGCTGATAGAATGGGTATTAGAGATCCAGGTAATAAACCAAGTTCAAATGATAGAATACCATATGCCTATATAGAAGTCAAAGAAATTAAAAATTCAAGGATTCTACAAGGCGACCGCATAGAACACCCAGATTATATTAGAGAGAATAATCTAAAACCAGATTATAAATTCTATATAACAAACCAAATTATGAAACCAGTCGGACAAATATATTCATTGATTGTTGAGAAATTAGATGGTTTCAAATATGCCGAAGATTATTATGATACAAAATATAAATCATTGCTTAGCACTCTAACACCACAAAAAGCAAGAAATAAAATAAATGATCAGCGGTTTAAAGATGGTTGTGATATAGTATTTGGAGAAGTGCTTAGAGTGGCTGAAAACAGAAAAAATAAAGCTCGTGAAATAACAGACTTCTTTAAGCTTTCTTAGGAAGAAACCTTAGACCAAAGAAGACAACACAAACTTTTTAATAAAAGATTAAAAAACCTCAAACAGAGATTTCTAAGTCCAAAACTTTAATTGATACTAAAAATAAAGAATTTGATAAACTGAAAGAAAAAGTATCATCATTATTTAAATAATTTTAATAAAAAATTAAATAATATTTATTAGTTTTAATTCATTATTTATAAATTTATTTTCTTTTATATTAATATAAAATGGTTAAAAGAAGATTATCTAAAAAAGGTGGGGCATTAGATCCGAGAATTTGGACTATAAAACAAGCCCAAGATTATTTACTTGCTCAAAATAATGGTAAACAAACATGGAAGTATAGAGATGAAAAACCCGGTAGTGTTGAGGTTTATTTTGGTAAAAAAAGAGCAAAATGGTTATTAAAAGATCCTGAACTTGGGATTCCAATGATGAAAGAAGTGGTTGAAAATAAATTAAATAAACAGGGATGGGAAGTTGAGCCTGACGGATTATTTGGTTCCAATAATGTTGGATTTCAACTTACACAATCAGTCTTTCCTGATATGTTAAATATGTTATGGGGTAATAACAATAGTAATAGTCTTGAGAATGTTCCTTTTAGATCATTTTCAAGTAATAGATCTCCTTCAAATTCAAATGGCAACGTATATAAGAGCCGAAACAAAAAATATTCCAAAAAAAGATCAAAAAAAAAAACACCAATGGTTATTAGAAATGGTAATGTTGTTATGTGTAAATCAAATTCTAATTAAAATATTTATCTATTAGAAAGTTTAATCCATGACTCTTCACTAGCTCCACTATCTTTTAAATCCGTTCCTTTTCTTATTGTAAATTTTAGTTTTTTTGATTTAACTTTAGGAATATGTGAATTAGAACCATCCATACTATATTATACTATAATATTAAAATAAGTAAAAGTATTTTTTTTTATTTCTTTGGTACAATGTTTCTTCCAAAGAAAGCTTTTAGCGGTTATTTAACAGAAGTAATTCACATTCTTTCTTTTGGGCATCCAATAGTATTTTATTGCGTTCATCAAATAATTCTTGGAATCGTTTGTACAAATTCAAGTTTTTGTCAGTGGTTTCGCATACACTTTCATAGTGGGTATCCATAATGAAATATTTTCCATCAATAAGATCATTTAATGTATCACTTTTATCTTTATAAACCCATTTATCCCCACTAAATATTTTTACTTTATTATCCTTTTTATTTGGCAATAAAATATTTTTATTTTCTGGTTTTTCATTATTGAAATGAACTGCTTCTATCATTTTAGGAATCATGCCATGTGGTAAACCCAATAAATTAGTTTTAAAGAAATCAGTTATATGGCTAAGATCTTCATCGCCATAATTATTTAATTTAATATTTTGCTGATTATTTTGATTGCTTTGAATATGATTAATTGTTGTATTTCCAGCTTTATCGATTAACTTATCAACCGTTTTTTCTAACTTTTTAATCTGTTTATTTTTCTCATTCAACAATTTATTAATATTTGTATTATGCTTACATCTATGTAGCTCATGTCTACGCTTATTAGCAAATGTTGAAAACAATTCAAAGCAAAATTCACAATAATATTTATCTGTTTTTTCTAAATCTTGTTGGCTCTTTTCTGGCTCTTTTCGGCTCTTTTGTGGCTCTTTTTGGCTCTTTTCTGGCTCTTTTTGGCTCTTTACCATAGGTATAAGAGAATTAGATATATTGAGTTGATGTTTCTTAGTTTTAAGGTGTCTATTATAATGAGTTTTAATTTTAGAAGAAAAATTACAACACTCACAATTATATAAAACCATTATATATGTTAATATTATATTTTTATTTTCTTAAATATACTTTTTTATACTTTTTTTATACTTTTTTTATACTTTTTTATACTTTTTTATACTTTTTTATACTTTTTTCTAGGTTTTCTAGGTTTTTTTAATTTATAAGACCATATTTCTTTTATAAAAAATATACTTTTTTTATACAAAATTATTCTTTTTAGTATATATTTTTTCTTATAGTTATGGTATTAAACTT
>Ga0209634_1000393_pt1 | contig 34112 bp, 40 predicted proteins | sample LinPmetageLP40_FD_184043 | JGI IMG/M metagenome (GOLD analysis project Ga0209634, IMG submission 184043) | Marine viral communities from the Pacific Ocean - LP-40 (SPAdes) (version 2) | ecosystem: Environmental > Aquatic > Marine > Oceanic | place: Pacific Ocean | collected 2010-08-26 | reverse complement strand
TTAATCATCGTAGCTTTTTCTTGGGGAGATAAGGGAAATCCAGGTGCAACTCCATTCGCAAAACCTTCTTTTACTACTTCTAATTCTTCGTGGATTTTTCTTCTTTTATTTTCAGGCATATAACTTATTATTTTGTGTTAATATAATAAAAAGAATTTATTTTTCCTAATAGTTTTAAATATATCTTTTGGTTTTATGGAAATTAAATTTTCATAGTTTGCTATAAAAACATCTAATAAATCAGGATGAGTAAAACTATCAGGGCAAAGTCCTATTATGTGTAATATTTCATGCATTTTTTAAAATTTTTCTTAGTTTATTAATTAATTCTAATACTTCATCTGGTTCCATTGTAATAGCACAGCATGTAGTTACATTATCTTCTATTTCTTGTAATATTTCTAATGCTTTATTCATTTTTTAAAACATTTGTTACTTTATAATCTTGTATAGTTTTTGAATCTTTTGCTTCCCAAGGATAAACAATCCAATCATCACTTTCAAATTTACAAGCATAGTAACGAGGTTCATACTTTGAAGTATGAGGTTTATAATGAAGAACAGCAGTGTAATATTCATACAAATTTTGGAGAGTTTCTCCACTATCACAAATATCATCTACAAATAATGTTTCATTATGAGGATGTCTTTCAGATAAAGAATGATAAGGTATTCCCATTTTATGAGATAACATAATAGCAGGAGTAAGCCCTCCTCTAGGTATTCCACATATATGAGTAAATTCTTTACCTGATTCTAAAATATTATCATGTAAGATATTAACTAGTGTTTCTACCTCTTCCCAGCTTATATATCTTTTTATTTTAGTTTTCACTTATATAATTTTTTAATTGGTTTATTAATTCTAATACTTCATCAGGTTCCATAGTAATAGCACAACAAATATTAATATTATCTTCTATTTCAGATAATAAATCTAATGCTTCTTCTTTAGACACCCCTTTCTGTATCATAGGCAATGATATGATCTCTACCTGTCATATTATAACCTTTTTCAGCACACAGTTCAAATACTAATGGATACATTTTAAGTAGTTCCTTTCTAGTATCACCAGCAGGCATTATGAATGTTTTATGGAGTGGAATTTCCATTTTAATTCTAAAATCTTCAATTTCCTTTAAGCATTCTTTAGTACCATCCCAAACAGGTTTGTAATGATATGAAGTGTGATAATCAAGTGTCTTTCTTATAGCATCATAATTTAACCTTAATTTATTATGTTGTTTAATCATTTTTTCATCTGTTTCTTTCCCATTAGGTGTTAATGCGCTTAACTTAGGAACAGAATTTGAAAATTTTGGAGATAAAGAAATTAAATCAATTGGTAAATCAGTTTTAAGAAAATGAGAACCTTCAGTTTCAATTGTTACAAGTATTCCTCTTTTCATAGCAAAATGAGTAATTTCATTTACTAGTTTAGGGTGCATAGTTGGAGAACCACCTGTTAACATCATTTCCCTTATATGAGGATTATCATCATATATTTTAATAATATCATTAAAATTAAATGTACCTTTTTCTGGGTGTATACTTGTGTACCAAGAATCACACCATCCACCTTCTCCAAAATAACATCTATGTGTACATCCAGTTGTTCTAACTGCTATAGTTGGTCTACCAAATCTACTTCCTTCAGATTGAACACACCTGTATACTTCTAATACAGGTAATCTTTTATTATAGTCTTCTATTCTTCCTAAAGGTTTTTCCATACTTTTTTAATTTGTGATTCTGTTAAAACACCCATTTTCTTTTCTATAATACTACCATCTTTTTCAAAAACCAAGGCAGGTATACTTCTTATGCCATATTCTTGAGCTAATTGGGGGTTATCATCAATATTAATTGATTGAATATTTAATTGTGTACTTAGTGATTCTACAATAGGTTTTAAATTCCTACAAGGACCACACCATGATGCATTAAAATAAAGGATCTTTTTCATTTTGTTATTATATATTTAATTTTTATATTACTATAAGTAGTAGTAGTAGTTACCCAATAATTACTCTCCATAAATTGCTGTGTTTTTTCCATGTTCCATAAATTCTACTTGTACTACTCTTGCCCGCCCATCTGTTTCTTCTTCAACAAACATGTTAAGTTTATTGTAGATATACTCAGCAAATTTTTCAGCACCAGTAGCATCTATTATTCTTAATTGAATTAAACCTTGTGCATCCATCATTCTAAATGAATCAATTTCAGGATCATCATTTGCAGCAATTAAAGTATGGTCAAACATATAATCCATCCATGCTTTAGGAGACATACCATCTATTTGGGTTTTAGCTCTTTTCATTCCTCCAAAATCCCAAACCCAATTTCTATGATCAAGTTGACCTTCAAATGTTACTTTAAATGATACTCCATATCCATGTAAATAACTACAATGGGTTTCTTTTGCTCTCCATTGACGGAATACTGTACTAAATCCGTCAAATATTTTAGTTGATTGATGTTTCATTATTTTATATTTAATTGTTCTTTTTCATACTCTGAGAGTACTTGTTCAACATATATTCTTGCTGTTTCCCATTTTACAGGGCCTGTTTCATCAGCATATGCTACGGGGTCAGGCCTTCCTAATTTAATAAATGCTTCTACTCGTTCAACTGAACTAGCTGATTTGTAATCTGAAAACCAGTTATCACCTGAGTTAGATACTATTTGGATTGGTTTATAGCTTGTATTTGTACGTTTATAAACTTCATCAAAATCAAGACCTAAATATTTACATAATACTTCTCCATCTTGTAAAATAGTAAATTTATCACCTTCAAGATATGGTGTAAAATAACCTACTTTATCAGCATCCCAATTACCAATTCTAAATGCTGCATCATCTGCATCTCTAAATTCTTGTCTACAATCAGGATAAATAGCATGATCACCTGCATGAATACCAAGTGCAATATCACAATTTTCACCTGTTTGGTTTGCTCTAGATAAAGCAACAGCTTGGGTAATAGAGGCAAATATTTTATTTCTATTTGGAACAACTGTTGCTTTCATATTATCTTCAGCATAGTGACCTTCAGGTACATCATCTCCACCTTCAACTAGTGCAGAATCAAGTAAATCAACTAAACCATCTAGTTTAATTACTCTATATTTAACACCAGGGTGTGAATCTCCATGTACCCCAATATTAATCATTACTTCATTATTAATATAATCTACTAATGATTGAGCGCGTTCTAATTCAACTCGATGTTTTTGTCCATAATCAAATGAAATAGCTGTTACCGTGTCATATTCTTTAAGACAACGTAACAGCAATGTGCTAGAGTCCATTCCTCCAGATAGGGAAACTACAACATGTTTTTCCATAATTCTTCGTTATTTAAGTGTTTAAATTCTTTTATTGTTAATCCTTTCATTAGCATAAAGCATTCAAAGTCTATATCTAATAAACGATAATAACCATACCATTTTTCTTTCCATTCTTCACGGAATTTTTCGAATTCAACTTTTTTCTTTAAATTCATTATTACTTAGTACTAGGGTTAATATCTTGCAATTCGACTGGTTGATATGGAGGGTTATTTTTTTCAATAATAAACTCAGATGATATAAGTTCTCTTACCCATCCTTCAATACCATTAAACCCATTTTTAATAATGTCATTGCATATATTTTTAGTATATTTAATAACTAATTCTTCAAATTCTTCTCTTGAAATTTCTTTACTCATTTTCTTTATTTTGGTTTTTAAGTTTATCAATTTTTTTACTCATTGTAATAATAGTTTTATATGCTTCCTTTTGTTTTTTAAGTAAATGGTTATATTCTACTTCTAATTCTATTTTTTCTCGTTTATATACATTCATTATAAATGCTTCTGAGTATGATAATGTAACAAAATAGAATAGAGCAATTCCCATACATATTTGACTCCAATTATTTTTTACTTTATTTATTAGATTTTTTTTCATTATATTCATTTATCCATTGTATTCCCCAATTATATGCATCTTGAGAGTTATCAAATTTACTTTTACATACTTCTGTTATCCAAGAAGCTTTACCTTTTCTTAAAACACCTACTACCCATTCTTCTGGGTTAATTCTGGCTAGGGGGCTTATTTGAAGCCACCACCCATTGGGTATATTACTATAACTCATTTATTTCACGAAATTTTCGAATGTTAAATTCTATAAACTCTAAATTAATATCTTTTTCTTTTATATCTTGAAAATTATTCATATTTGCTTCTGGTTTATAGGGTAAACCTAAGTCAAAATACATTTTTTGTTCAATACCCGCCATTATTGGGTTTGAGGTGTCTATTGATTCGATACATTCTATATGTTTATATAAACCAAATTCAATAGGGGAAGCAGTACCTAACAAATGCACTCTATCTGTTGGGGATAGTATACCATCTTTTATTAAATCATTTATAACCATATATCTACCAATTGCTTTACCAAAATCTTTGTTTGGGTGAGGGCAAACATCATTATAATATGAGGCACCATATGAATATGCTATTTTCTTATATCCTAAATCTTTATACATTTGAGTACACAACGCTGCATAATGAGGTGTTTTAGCTTGTACTACTGCTACTTTTGTAACCCCTTCAGGTAATTTAATTTGAGACCATATTTTAGCATTTCTAACTGATTCGCTATAATTTTCCCAAACATCAGGTACTATAAATTCATCAGGTTTAATTTCTTTAACCCAATGTAATAGAAGAGGTGTATTGTATGCTTCTCCTAATTCATGAAGAGAATTATCCATTACAATATATCTACCCTGTTTTTTAGATTCATAGAAGAAACTCTTATATTCTTCATTTTGATCCATTAAATGGGGTAAACAATAATCATAATCATTAAATTCTCTACTTTTTTTTAAAAGACAGAATGGAACTTCATGAGATATTTTTACCTTTTTCATAACCTAAATATAATAAATAACCTTTAAAAAAACAAATAACTTTAATAAGTTTTTGTATTTTCATCATCTATCTTTTTAATTTGAGATTGAAGATTATCTATAGCTTGCCCTGCTCTTTTACTTGAAGCTCCAGACCTTTGGATTTTAGCCATTTCATCTAGAAGTTGCTGTTTTTTAAAAGAAATAGTAGAGGGTGGAGTAGGGGCTTTAACCCACTCGGCTTTACTCTCCTCCTGTTTTACCTCTACTTTTTCTTCCTTTAAAACTTCAGTTTTTTTTTCTCCATAAATATTCTTTTTAGAATTTTCATAGAATATTTTATTTGCAGAAATAAGTAACATAACAGCTAAAGGATCAAAAACAAATATAAAAACTAATATAAACCAATTTACTACCTGATCAGTGTCTTTTCCTGTAATGTTAGCAACATATTTTAAAGGTCCAATTTCTGCAGCAACTTCTGAATTGGTTTCTAAATCTAAGATATTTAAATCAAATTTTGTTATACTATCATTTAAAATATCTTGCTTTAATGTTAAACTATCTCTTCTAGATGTTTGGGAATTTAATTGCTGTTGAATGATTTTACGGGTTGCAGATGATTGGGTTGTAATAAGTTGTCCTTCACTATTAGTATACTGAATTATATTATTGCCTAGATTTTTACTTAATTGGGTTATTTGAGTATTAATATTTTGTTGTTCTTTTGATATATCTAGCACTTGTTGTTTATACCTATCACGTTTTTTAGATTGGACTTCAACTTGTTTATCTACAGCTTGTATTTTATATGCAGTTTCTTGATAAGCAGAAACTAAAAACCCATAAATTCCAAGTGAAGTTATAGCCATTAAAGCAACCAAAGCTGTAATAAGGTAAGTTTTTCTAAGCCAGTGAATAGTTTCCCAAAATCTTTCTAAATATGAAGCAGTAATAAGTTTAGATACTTCAAGTATAGCAGCCATTAATATTACAGCACTAGCTTGGGAAGAAAATAGTTTACTAATACCAAAAACACTATAATATGCTGCTACTGTTGCTAAACTTAAAGCAGCTATTAAGATTAATATAGGGAAAAATCGTTTCATAGCGTGTAAAATAAGGAGCCCCTCTTGGGGCTCCAACTATTTTTAAATATATTTTATAAGCTTTTAAGCATCTCAACCAATTCAGGTTGAGGAAAACAATCAAATTTATCTTTACGAACATTTGTATGTGTCCATAAACCAAATTGTTTTGCATTGTAAGCATCAGAATTAAATTCAAATGCATCTTTTGGGTGAACTCCTTCTTTTAATAGTTTTGGCAGTCCGTTTACTAAATCCATTTTTGGGTAAATGTCCTTTAAATGTAAGATTAATAATCGAAGGGATTCAATTTGTTTTTCTGAGTAAGCATGCCAATATTGGTGTCCTCTGAATTTATATCCTAAATCACAAACATATTCTGATTTTACTTCTGTATTAACGTATGTGAAGTACTTATCACCCTTCTTGGTTAAGTATCCAAAGTTATTAAGTTCTACACCTCCTGAAAATTTTGAGATTTTAAAGTTTCCTACTTTTCCTAAATGCCATCCTAAATAATTATTTGGGAAACATTCTACTACTACACCATCATGTTTAGCTTCTTTGCCTTTAACATTAGTTCCACCAATACAATATTGAGTAGCTACTCTACCGCGTTTATCATTATTCCAACTTCTAATTGTAGCATAAGGACTATCCCAACCTGCTGTGTGGTGGATAAAGAATCCCAATGGTTCTATTTTACCATAATCTCTTACATATTCATCTTTATCTAAATATTGACGTTCTATTACTAAGCCATCTTTAGTTGTGTATTCTGTTTCTTCAGCAGCATTATCAGAATCTGTATCTATTCCTATGGCTTCCCATGTTTTTTTACCAACAATACCATCAGCACCCAATCCATTATCTTTTTGAAATTTTTTAACTATTGCTTCTGTTCCCGAGCCAAATATACCATCTGCGCCTACTCCTAAAGCTTCTTGTAATTGTTTTACTTCTTTACCTTTTGATCCTTTTTTTAGTAACATATTTTTATTTATTAATTTTAAAATCCACCCATTATAGCTTCATCAATTGCTTCTTGAATATCTTCCTTAGTTGCAGACATTTTAAAAGAAATGTCAGCTTGATATCTTTTTATTTCATCTCCGTCTTGAAAAACTACAATGGTTGGTACAACAACTACTTTATATTTTTTTTGTAATTCAGGATATTTAGTTATATCATAATATTTAACACTACAGTCATTTAGTTTTCCAAGCCACTCAACTTTATTAGAATTATTCCAAGCAGCGTTAAAATGTTTAATAACAATTTGGGATTGACAATTTAATATAAAAAGAAAACTAAATAAAAATAAAAGTAAATTTTTCATAATGTATTATCTTAATTGGTCAATTTTTTCTTCTATACGATCCATATCTTCTTTTAATTCTTTAACATCTTCTTGTGTTGTCATAATTGTTTGTCTAACTATTTGATCTTTCATATCAAACTCCATTCTAGTTACTTCAGGTTCTGGGGGTTTAGGTAATTCTTTTGCTTCTTGTATGTCTGCTTGTAATGCAAACCACATCCCTACTACTGTTGCAATTGCTACAGCGATACCTGCTAAAGTTTTTATACTTACTTTAAAACCTGTATCTTCATTTAACTCTTTTGCCATTTTTAAAAAATTATGTAATTAACACCTACACTAAAGTTATGCCAACTACGGTTCCAGTATTTATTGTATTTACCTTCTAGAAATACTCCTAGACTTTTATTAAATTTATAGCCAAAAATTAACCCACCAGAATAGTCAACCCATTGCCCATTATTAAAATTATGATAAGAATAATCACTTTTAGTTTTAATGTGAACAGGCATTACATTACCCCATGAATGTATCCAAAAATCTTTAGTATAATGGTAAAAATCAAAACCAATAACAAGCGAATGATTCCATTGTGAAGATAATGCACTTCTTTCTTTTGCTGTATAGTCAGCTAATACCTCAGGGATTATAACTGCTTCCCATACTTGAGTATTTTCAGCTACTAAATCACCATTAGGGTTAAAATATGTAACACCTCCAAACCCATCAAATTCAATATTATATCCTTCTTGTAATGCAAGTTGAGTGTAGTGGAGATTACCATCTGAGAGTAGCCAACTTTCTAATGGATTATACCCATAAGGTTCAGATATACGTTGTACTGCCCCTATATTGAATGATAACTTATCTCCTATTTTTTGCCTATATCTTTCTGAGGATTCAAAATATTGAATGTCAGCAAACCCATCTTGTACATATTCTATTTTAGCTATCCATTTATTAGCTACATATCGTAAAAAATGATCCTGATTAAAAAATGATGTACCTTGTTGTCTAGTCCAATCTGCCTCAAATAAAAATTCAAACCCATTTATTTTTCCTATTGTGGCAGCATCTCCATATGATTTTTCTGTTCCATCATAAAACACATTAGCTCGGTTTTCATATCCAAACCTTGCAATTTTTCTAATTCCTAATGCAATAGAATAATCAAATGGGGTTTTAACTGTATTAGTTTCTAAACCATTTGTAACTGAAAAAACATCAACATCTGAAATAGAATTACCACCTGATATAGCACCATAAAAGGTAGAGTATTTAAATAGTTTTTTAGCTGTTTTAGAAAATTTTGATTGTTTTTCTTGACTAAAAATTAGTGTAGGTACTATTAAAAATAAAATTAAAAGCTTTTTCATTGTTTTATAATCCTTTTAGTAAATCTTTTTTCTTTATGAATTAGAGTTAAAATGTAAACCCCAGTTTCAAAAGTATTTAATTCTAAACGTTTATCTTCTCCAACTAGTATTAATTTACCCATCATATCTCTTAATTCATATTTAAATGTTAAGTGTGTTTCAATATTTAATGTATTATCTGTTGGGTTTGGATAAACTATAATTCCATTTATATCCATTTCATCTATCCCTACAGGCCATCCTAATTGGCAATAATTATACATTGCTTGGCATGAAGCATCCCACTCATTTTCACAACAATAACTATCAACATCAATTACCCAAGCAAAACAACCATTATTTAACCAATATGGGTTACCTGGTCCTCCAATACAACCCGCATCATATAAGCAAGCTGATGAATCTGTTACATTTGCTGTTGGGTCATAATTAAATGCATTTGGATCTGTACATCCTGTAAGAGGTAATATGCAAGTACCATTATCTGTGTTAGCTAAAGGGTCATAGTTTAAAGCTGTAGAATCAATACAACCAAAAATAACTGATTCGCAAGAACCATTATCTGTATTTGCTAGTGGATTATAATTAAATGAAGTTGGGTCCATACAACCATATACTATTGAAATACAACTTCCATCATCGGTATTTGCTTCTGGGTTATAGTTAAAGGATTCTGGGTTGGTGCAACCATATATTGGGTAAATACATGTTCCGTTATCTACATTAGCATTTGGATCATAATTTAATGAAAGTGAATCTGTGCAACCAAAATAAATACAACTTCCATCATCAATATTTGCTTCTGAGTTATAGTTCCATGATAGTGGGTCCATACAGCCATATACTGTAGATATACAAGAACCATCATCAATATTTGCGTTTTCATTATAGTTAAAAGCTAAATCATTTGTACACCCATATACCACTGGAATACAACTTCCATCATCTGTATTTGCTAATGGGTTATAGTTAAATGAGGTTGAATCCATACAACCAAATACTTTAGGTTCACAATAATCACCACAATAGGGTAATGCTGAGTAAGTAGTCCAAGTTGGAGATTTAAATGGTTGTAATGCACCTTGTCCGTTATTAGCAAAAGGATTTGATCCTTCATACATTAATTCAATACCATCTGCATTTGTTAATCTAAATGAGTTATGCCAAGTTTGAAATTGAACCTCTTGTGGGGATTGTTGAGGGCCAGCGTTTTCAAAATAGTAAATCTTTACAGGTTTATCAGTACTTAATGGGATTAAAAATATTTGTTCATTTAATCCAGGTCCCATTGTATATGTACCTAAAGTTTCTCCATCTTGGTATACTCCTATATATGAGTTACCCCAACCATCCGCTGCAGCATCGCCTATCCATAAAGTATAGTTACATGTTTCTATTATTTGATTTATAGTAGCATCTGGGTTATAGTTATAGGCAGTAGTATCTATACAACCATATACATGTAAATTAGTACATGTTCCATCATCAATATTAGCTTCAGGGTTGAATTCTTGATATGAAGGATTCATACACCCTAAAATAGGTTCTATATTATTGCATGATGTTCCTTGTACTGGTCCTGAATAATCAACAGATCCAAAGTTTGGGTTAGGTAATTCCCATAATACGACTCCGTTACAATCATAGATATATATTGTACCATCAACCGTTCCACCCGTTGTAGAACCAGCTAACCCATCTCCATAAGAATCATTTATTATTAATTCTACGCCTTGATTATCAATACAAACAGGATAAGAATATGTTTGACCAACATTACTAAAATTATATTCACCTTGTAACATTTGGATTGGAATACCACCATCTGAAAGAGATACTAGTGTCCATGATGTTTCACTAGGATAACTATCTAATGTAATTTCAACTGTTATTTCAAAATCTCCTGGGTCACAATTATTGCCACTTCCATCCCCACCCTCACAACTCCCATCATCTTCTGTCGCCCATGGGTTATATGATTCTGAATTGGGGTCTATGCAGCCAGGTATACAAGCAGTTGGAGTATATGATATAGTATCTGAGGTTTCTCCATTAGGGTAATTTAAAACTAGATAGTGTTCTACGGACCAATTTGGGGGCATATTTTGTACCCCTGCATAAACTCCAAAATTTCCGAGTGGGGTTCCTTGAGGATATCCTATTTGGTAAGTAAACGGCCCAAATCCTGCAGCGTTTGAATATGAAACAGATGTAACGTTACAGCTAGTAGTATCATTCACCCATTCAAATACTATAATAGCTTGAGACCCACCATCAATACATAGTTGATAAGCACTTGATTCTACATAATTACAAGTATTTTGAGAAAAACTAAAAAATGTAGTTATACATAATAGTAATAATAAAAACTTTTTCATATTTGTTCTTCGTTATCTTTTTTAGAAAATATTTTTTCAACACCCGCAATACCAAAGCATCCTAAAGTAATTACTAAAAAAGAATTATAAATAAATTCTTGAACTACTAAATCTTTACCTAAATACCCAGTTATTAAATCAGCAACAGCAAATAATACCATTACTGCAAATGATAAAAAACCTATTACGTTTTTTTCATTTACATTATTATTATCTTTAAACATGTCTTTAAAAGCCATAATTCTATTTTTTATATATTTATAAATTTTCATAAAAAACTTTTTAAAATAAAACATTGATTGTCAGGTATAAATATAAAAAAGGTGTGCAAATGCACACCTTTAAATTAAAAAAAATATAAAATTTTTAAGATTTTTTAGGTCTTCCCCTTCTTTTTTGACCTTTTGCGGCTTTAACAACATCTTTTGATTGATTAGCAGCTTCTTTAAGGGCTTTTTTTACGTCCTTCATTTCTTCATTAACAGTTTTTGCTCGGTCTGCTATTTCTTCTGCTACTTCTATAACTTTTTCATCAATAGTTGTTTTACTAAATACCCATTTAAAAAAACTTTTAATTTTATTCCATTTCCATTGTAAAATTTCTTTAATACCTACTAAAATTACAATTAAGATAAGTTTTATACTTTGCATGTTTGTTATTTTTAATTATACATATATTACCCATCGCAACTTACACAATCTACTGTGCGAGACCCTAAATCTCCTTTAATTACCGAATCTGTTCTTAAATAATAAAGAGTTTTTATTCCTAATTTCCAAGCTTCTATATGGACTTGGTTTATCCATCTTGGTGAATCAGTTGGTGAAAAACATAAATTAAGAGATTGTGTTTGGTCTATATATTTTTGTCTGATAGCAGCTTGTTGTATTAAGCCTAATTGATTAATTTCTGCAAAAGTTAAAAATACTTCTTTATCCTCTTCACTTAATACTTCACTTGGTAAATTTTGAACAGATCCATCATCAGCTAAAATTTGATCCCATACTTTATCTATATCTTGTTTTTTCTCTTTTAATATATTTTGAAGATCTGGGTTTTTAACAATAAATGTACCTTTAGCACCATTGAATGTGTACATATTTGCAGGGTAGGGTTCAATACCAGCTGAACAGTTACTGATTCTAGAATTTGAGACAGTAGGGGCAATAGCTAAAACATGAGTGTTTCTCATTCCAGTACCTTTACACCATAATGGTTCACCATATTCTTGTGCTAATTGTCTACTTGCGGCTTCTGCTTTTAATTTAATATTACTAAATATAGTATGTGTCCAAGCAGTAGAGGCAATTGAGTTAAAGGGTAAATTTTTCTTTTGTAAAAACGTATGCCATCCCATTACTCCTAAACCTAATGCTCTACCTTTTGAAGCATGTCTATAAGTACGCTTCATAGATTCTTGCCCACTAGTTTTATCTATGAATTCTTGCATTACACCATCTAAGAAATAGATAGCTGTTTCAACTACATCTGTATCTTTCCATTCATCATATTTAGCTAAATTTAATGAAGATAAACAACATATAAACGAATGTTCTTCATCTGTATGGAGTGTTATTTCAGAGCAGATGTTGGTCATTGATACGTTTAAATTATTCATTAAATAAGCCATAGGATTGTCCTTATTAACATTATCTTCAAACATAATATAAGGTTCACCTGTTTCAACTCGTGATTTTAATATTTCAAGCCAAGTATCCATTGCTTCTTGATCCCTATCATTTAATTTTCTCATAAATGCATCATCAACTACTACACATTGATGTAAATTTAAGCATTGCCTATTAGGATCACCTTTAGGTCTACGAATTTGTAAAAATTCTTTTATATCTGGGTGATTAATATTTAGATTAACAGATGCTGCTCCTCTTCTTACTGATCCTTGATTGGTTGCAATAATAGTTGAGTCATAAATTTTAGCCCAAGGTACTACACCTTCACTTTTACCGTTTCCTCTAATTTGTGTACCTCTTCCTCTAATTTTAGATAAAGAAATACCAACACCACCACCATAAGAAGTTAATCTCATTAATTCAGCATTTGTTAAACCAATGCCTCTAACTGAATCAGGGGTATCAATACCAAAACAACTAATAGGTAAGCCTCTATCTGTTCCAGTATTTGATAATACAGGTGATGCTAAACCAATCCACCCATTCCAAATATATTTAAAAAATTTACCTGCTAAATCAGGTCTTTCTAATCTATCAGCTACAGAGTTAGCTACTCTTCTATATGCTTTTTTAGGTGTTTCACCAGGTAAAAGATATCCTTTTGATATTGTAGCTAAAGATACTTCATCTAAAAACTCAGGGTAATCTTTACCCTTTTCCCATTGTGTGTAATCTGCTATTAAATTGTTATCCATAATGTTTAAAATAGTGAAGTGGAATCCCACTCTATATGTCCTTTACTATAATTTGTTACTCTGTTTGCGAAAAAATCTGTGTGTTGCTTACCAGCACTTAATGAATCAAACCATTTCATGTTTTTAACTGCTGTTGTATCTACATCTAAAACAATAGGTCTATATCCTAGGTCTGCTAATTTTGTATTAACTCTATTTTTAATAAAGTTTTGTAGATCATATTTTGAACAGCCTTCAAGATCACCTAACTCATAAACCTTATCTATAAAATTTAATTCGAGTTGGAGTGAAAGTAAAGCCGCTTCATTAATTGCTGCTTCTAATTCAGGTGTTTTTAAATCAGGATTTTCTTCAATTAAAGTTCTAAATAACCAACATCCAGCTTCTGAGTGGAGGGATTCATCCCTAATAGACCATTCAACTATTTGACCTACACCCTTTAGTTTATTTCTCATTTTAAATGAAAGTAAAACAGCAAATGAAGAAAACAAATTTACACCTTCTGTAAATGCAGAAAATATAGCTAGAGATTTTGCAATTTCATGAATACTTGTTTCATTATTAAAACTATCTCTAATGGTTGTTAAGTTTTCAATTTTAGCCATTGTTGCTTCATCTTCCATAAATTCAGCAAAATTTTCCAACCCTAAAGTTTCATTTAATAGTGAGTATGCCTCTGCATGAATAGTTTCAAAAGCACCAAATGTTGTAGCCATCATTATAACTTCTGGTTTTCTAAACCATTTTGTTACTAATCCTGACCAATAATCATTTACTACAGTTTCTGTTTGAGCAAAACCTTTTAAAATAGAACCAATTATATTTTTTTCTGTTTCTGTTAAATTTTGTTTCCAATCATTAATGTCTGACATCATAGGTACTTCAGTGTGTAGCCAATGTGCTTGTTGTTGTTTTAGCCAATAATCCGCAGCTTCTTGATATTCAAAAGGTTTATAAACTATTCTTTCTTGTAATAAGTTTGTTTTTTTAGACATTTTTTAAAAATTTAGGTATTATGAATTTAGTTCAAAGAACTTATTTTTTAACATTTGACGATCTAAGATATCAATATTTTGTTGATTTGAAGAATCCGGCATAACAGTATCAGCTTCATCATCATATACACCACCTATTTCTATTTTACCAATAGTTGTATCTACATTTACTTGGTAAGTAAGGCCATCCATTCCGTATCGATTTTTCATAATGTGAAATCTTCCTGTTCCGTTAACTTTATCTTCTTTTTTTCTTGATAAGGATATAGACAAATCTGTAATCATCATTTTATCGTAACTACCAGCTGCTTTGTCTCCTTCTATGACATTATCTTTAGCACCTGCACGATTTACTTGTGAAACTGACCATATAGGTAGGTTTAATTGTCTTGCTAATCCTTTAGTACTAGTATAAATATCATCTATTTCTCCCTTACGATCAACTGTTTTCTTTTTTGTTGAAAGTAAATCAATATAGTCAATAAGAATTAAATCAGGTTTCATTCCTAAATCTGTTACTTTTTTAATGTGGGCTTCTATTGTAGACATTGTAGTTTGACCCATAGGATATTCTTTAATAATTAATTCACCTGGTAGTTCGGGGATTGTTTCTTCTACTTGGGTTTTATGTTTTTCTAGGTTATCAACAGGTACATGAGTAAAGAAAGCATCATATCTCCTTCCTGTATAAGATTCACTTAATTCTAAAGTATAATGGATTACATTATATCCCATTTTAACAGCAAACCCACCTAAAGCAACTAATGTCCAAGATTTTCCCCCACCAGGATTACCAAATATTAAACCTAGATCACCACCACCTAATCCACCTTGTATTAATTTATTGATAGCTTCCCAAGGTGTTGGTACAGTTACTCTGTGGTCTTCTCTGTATCGTGACTCTACATCTTTTCTATATTCATGACCTATGTTTTTATCCTGGCCAGCTTTCATAGCTGATTCAATCATAAATTTTATAGAATCATAATCCCCAGCTTTAAGTAAATCAACACTACTTAGTAGTGCTTTTTTAAGTTGTTGGTTTTTACAAAATGTAGAAAATTCTTCTTGAACATATGTTAAATCTTCAATATCCGATCTGTATGCTTCACGAAGTTGTTCTCTAATTGAAATTTTAAGCACATCATTTTCTACTTTTTTCATTTCAACTTTTAAAATATCCATTGAAATAGTAGTATGGTATTTATTGTAGTAACCTAAAATTTCATTTATAACCCACTTATGTGCTGGGTTTGAGAAGTATTCTTCATCTAAAACATCATTAATGTTTTGTAAGAATTCTTTATGGGTTAATAACGAAGAAATTACCTTCATTTGGAAAACCGGGCCGTATTCATCAATTGATTTTAACGTCATTTTTTATAACTTTTATTTAAATATAACAACAATTTATTTGTCTCCCAACAAATTTTTAAAATTATCTTTAAGCCAAATATCAACATTTCTTATAATACCTCCAAGTTGATCTTGGTTATACATTTCGATAAATTGGGATGGAAGATAATTAAGGGGAGTGTTTTCAACAAATTTATCTATAAACATTTTATCTTTATCATCTATCATTGGATTTGATAAATCCATTACCTTATACTTATTTTCTAATAGTTCTATATTATGTAAAACACGTGCATATATTATGTGTTCTCCTAATTTATTTTCGCTTATATCAAGTAAATCATCAAGCGACATATCTCTTTTAGTAAGTTCAGGAAAGCGTTTATATAAACCTTTAGGTCCTAACCCTTTAATCCCCTTTATCCCGTCTGAGTTGTCTCCCATAAGTAATTTATATAAAAGAAAATTATGGGGTGAAATATTAAAAATTTCTTTAACAGTTTGTTCAGTATAATACTTTTTTTCTATAGGTCTATAAACAACTGTATTATTGTCTACTAATTGGAGGTAATCTTTATCACTAGATACTATAAAAGATCTATCATCAGGTCCTTTAGGGAGTGTTTTACTTAAATATGCTATAACATCATCAGCTTCAACTTTACCTAGGGTTATAGTTTTAATAGGGAGTGTTTTTAGATATTGGATTATTCTTGTAATTTGATCTACTTTAGATTGGTCTTCTTCTTCTAAGTTATCAAATGCATCCCAATTAGTAATCCTATTAACATTTCTATTTGATTTATATTCAGGTATTATATTTTTTCTATTTGTTGAGGAACCTATTCCATCAAATACCATGTAAATTTGGGTTGGTTGGATTTGTCGTATTAGGGCTCCTAAAGAACGAAAAAATCCACCTAAACCCCCAATATGTGCTCCATTTGGGTTTACAGCATTTATAGCACTAAAATTCCTAAAAAATAGGTTTAACCCATCAATAAGCATATATCTTTCTGATGTTGGTAGTTCTTCTCCTGTTTCTTGTATACTATTAAGGAGGGATAGGTGGTCTTTCTTCATGTAACTCTTATTCAGGATCTGTAAGGAAGGTTTCTATTTGGGAAGTGTCAGAATTTTCTTCTATTATGTTAAAGTCACCACCTCCTAATATTTTTTCCCATTCACCTTTTTGTGAGTCTTTATAACCTTTTAAATCCTTATCATTATCTAAAATAAACCCATGAGGTGTCATAACAATTTTTCCTCTAGATTGTACTCCATTAATGTGGTTTTTATCTATTTGTAAATTTGTGCGTTTAGCAAATTCTACTTGTTTACCATCTTTAATAGCTTTTAACTTAGAGGTTCCAGAGTCTGCAATATTTCCAAATGTTACAACAAATGTAGCATCAAACCACATTGCAAATCCACCTTTATTCATTAATTTAGGTTGGCCCATAGGTACTGATGGTTTTGCAGCCCAAACTTTATTAACACAAACTAAAGTATTCGTATATTTTGAGCTTTCTTTTCGAGATAATGTAATACGTTGATTAACATTATTCCCGAATTGGGTTGACATAGCACCTGCATTCCACTCGTTGTTATTTTTGTTTGATTTAATAGACATTTCACAAGGTACAGAACCAATTGAATCCCATAGGAATAAAAGATCATATGGTAAATTTCCTTTTTTCTGTTCATCCATTAGATCTAAAATAAATGCAGCAACATCTTCTATTGTATTAATAGTTTCTCTATCAACATATAAAAATTGTCCTTCATAGTCAACTAGTTCACCTGTTGTTTCATCAAATATTTCATCAACTTCAAAACCCATCATTTTAGCATGTTCCCAAGACCATTTCATCTCAGTAATAATAAAGACAGGTAATATACCGCGTTTTTGGGCAGCAACTGCTGCCTCAAGTAACGCGGTAGTTTTTCCTGTATCAGAGTGGCCTCTAAGTAAAACAATATGTCCTAAGGGTATTCCGGGAACAGATGTTACTTCTTGAAATGCTGGGGAAAGGGGTACCCAGTCTTGGTCTTTAAATTTAACATTTGAAGCTAAACCCTTTTTATTTTTAAAACTATTTAAACTAAAACCAGATTTCAGTTCCTTATCTACTGCCTCAGACAGTGATTTTCTACTTTTTGCCATATAACTTTATTTAGAAGGGTAAATTATCGCTTGTAATTTTGTCATCATCTCCAAAAACATCATCAAATTTATCTGATTTTGTTTTCTTTTCTTTTGTAGATAGACTATAATTTGAATCAGTTTTTTCATCATCAAAACCCACAGCAGGTTCAGATGTAATACCTTCTTCAACTTCATCAGGAGTTAACCATTCTTGTAAAGCACCTTTAATAGTATCAAAAGGAAGCGGTTTATATGTTTCTTTAGGATTTTGTTGATCCTCTAACCATTCTTCAACTTGATTTTTATCAGTTGATAGTGGGGTTTGCTTCATTGAAGGTGAAAGAGTAGTTTTATTGTATTGAGTACCATTAGTATCAGGACCAGTAGTAACTAATTTAATATCTCTACCATTTACAATATCTGTAAAATCCCCTACTTCATCATCAGCGGCTAGATTTAAAAATGATTCATAAACCATTTTACCAAATTCCCACATTTGAACTCCTTCTTCTTCTTGGCCTCTAACAATTACAGGGACAAATACACGAGTTTTAGGGTCTAATTTTTTAGCTAAACTCCAGTTTTCTTTGTCATTTGTACCTCTAAGTTGTTTTGCAAACTCTGCGATTGGGTCTTTTTCATCCCAATTTAAGGGTGAAGCAATAACTTTAAATTTACCAATACCATAATGGAATTGCATTTCGGTAAAAGGGTAATCTTTATTGTACTTAAAAGGTACAACCCTTATTGTTTGTTTTCCTATTGAAGGTTTAAACTTTTTTAATGAGACGTACTCAGGTTTGTTGCTGTTTTTACTGCCAGCCGTTTGGATTGTGTCAAGCTTTTTCTTGATTGCATCTAGATTCATAATATAACTTATTTTTTAAAATTTACAACTATAATATAATAACCTTTATTTAAATAACCAACTATAATTCAATAATTTTATAAATTTTTGTATTTAGTTGTTTAATTTCGTTGTGTTGGGTAAGTAAAATACAGTTTCTATAATGTTGCCAATTAATTGGAAACTTAGTATCTACTACACCACCATTTAACTTTTTTATTAGCTCATTAAGAGCATTTATTGTATATAAAGTATTTGATTCTTTTTTCCTGTGTACAAGAATAGTATTTTCAGGAATATTATTAACATTACCTTGATCAACATTATATGTTACAACATATTCACTGTTGCTCTTTACTTGCAATGCAAACATTTTGTTATACATTATAATATACCTACTGGAGAGTTTTTTAATTAGATCATCTAATTCATTCAGGGTAGTAAAGGTACAAAACAATCTATTATTCATCAACGTCAAATCTACAGCACTATTAAAGTCATATATATTATACGTATTGGGTGATTCTTTTAAAGTATTAGACATGGGTTAAGTTTGTAAAGGTGTAATCTTTACCTATTTTTGTTTTGATTTGTAATTGTTTCTTTTTAAATATCTCTTGTATTTGTTCTAAAAGTTCTGTTTCGCTTTCATCATAATCTAATAAAAACGAATCATAAACATACAATACAAGTTTAGTATTTTTTCCTCGTAAAAGTTTAAAAATATCCCATAGTATAAGAACATTAGTTGCAGTTTCCAAGTTTTGGAGTAAATAATTTAAAAGTTTTTGTGGATTTATATTATCAAATTGATCCTTTTTAAATTTATACCCAGATATAGGACACTCAATATAACCTTTTACTTGAAACTCTTCCCATAATTCATTCGTATATACTTTTACTTTTTTGAAGAATGGGATGTGTTCGTATTCTTTCCAAATACCTCCATAAATTTGTTTGAAAGTGATCTCTTTTGCTTTACTATATTCCACTCCATACATTTTAGCAAAAAGCTTGTGAATATCCACATCACCATAGTCATAGTCACAGAGACTAGCCAAAAGGGTAGGATGGTAAGCACTAATATCCATTTCAATAAATAAGTCATTGCGCGGTATAAAACATTTTCTTTCTCCATTTTCTTTATTTAATGCCGAGTAGTTTATACCTCCAAAAGTGTTAGAGGGTCTCGTTGTTGTCGTGTTAAAATTATATTGTGTGTATACATAGCCATCGTTGGTGCCTTTATCAAAATAATGTTGATATAACGTATTATCTACTTTAATTCCCGTTCGCTCTAACATATTAAACACAATAGATGCTTTGTTGTTGTAAAAAATATTGGTTTTTGTAAATGTAAAATTCCTATAATTTTCTTCACATACCTCATAGTGTTTAACTATCGGTACTAGCGGGTTAGTATGCATAAGCCCATTAGTATTTTGGTTTATGTGGTTATGAGCAGGTGTTAATTCTGGTATATACGTAGTAAGAGATGGGGTGGGTTGTAATAAACTGTTAAATGGTATTTCTTTTATGTAGTGTAGGAATTCTTTTTTATCTCTTATGTAGATATTTTTTATGCTATTTAGTACTTTTATTCCCTCTTTTATATCAAGGTTTATTGTTTCGCTATGTGAAATAGGAATTATATATCCTTTTGTATCGGTTAGTGGTCTAATGTAGATAGCACATATATTATTTTCTACAGGGTGTAAAAATGGTGATGTGGGGATTATTTCCACATACGCTTCTTTGTGTTTAATTTGACAAAGGTGATCTATCTTAGTTTGATTTTCTATGAGCCAATACATAAGATTAAGATACTAAAAAATATTTAAATAAACAAATACTTTAATATCCTCCTCCACCACTAGAATACCCCCCTGTTGAAGGAGATGGTGGGGTTGAAGGAATAGAAGATTGAGGTTGGGAAGTTAATGGTAAAGTCTCTATAGGTAATAATGAGGGAGTAATAGGATATAATAAATCATGCCTAAATTTAGAATGAAATGCCCCTACCATAGAACCTTTTTCAGGGTGAATATGGTAAGGACCAACATATTCTTTTCCATTAGAAGTTTTAAATTCACTACCATTTGTATATAAATTTTCTTGGGTTTTAGGTGATTGAAAGAATTGATTAAATTTTTCTTTAAAATACTGAGAAAAACCTGGCCATCTGAGTTTTCTTTCAATATTTCTAGTTTGGTTCCTATTATATATAAAAACTTTTTCTTTATCCCCTGTGATTTTCCATTGTAAAGAGGCCCCACTATACAAATCTGTAGCTATTTGAGGAGAGTTTTCTAATAAGAGATTATAGGTGAGTTTATTTATTTCAAAATATCTTATTTCATTGTTTTTTTTAACAAAATATCTAGTATATATTCCTTTATTAGTGTCTTCTTTTGTTGGGTAAGATACACTTATAACAGGAATAGCTCTAGGAATATCATTTGAATTATAACTTGAATCAGGAACAAGGTAAGGAGAATTTGTTTTTGGGTTAATTATAATAGGTGAATCCGTTGTAGAGTATCTCCTTCCTAAAATTTGAATAGTTTCACCTGTTATAGAAGGATTAAGATTAGTAATGGGTTTTTGAGTAGCAGGGTTTAATGGAACTAAAGTAACAGAATTTTTTTGTGGTGTTTTTTGAGTAAAACTCGTCCCATTAGAAATTTCATGGTAGTAACCTTTATAAACTTCACCTGTTGTTATAAGGGCATATTCTCCCCCATTTGTATAAAGATTAGGTAATACTTGAGATGAAGGGTAGTAAGGCATGTTTAAGACAATTTTTGAACATTAGTTGGTAAAACAGTTAATTGACCAAACCCATTAATTGATTCTGCACTTCTACTACACTTCCAAACCCCATTAACTTTACCTTTAGGTGTAGTATTACCTTCTATAGTAATAATTCTTTTACAATTAATATCAGCAGGGCAAACATAAAGACCTATATGATCATTATACCTACCTGAATTACTCCAATCAAATGTTATAATATCTCCTGGGAGGACTATACGTTGTGAGTTTTCAGTTACGTATTTAAGATTTTTAGGTTGTCCTTTTCTTTTTGAAGTTGCAATTCCTAATGGTTTATTTGAATCGGTTCCCCAGTTAGTCATAGAATAATCAGTTATGTTTACATATCTTGATAATAGTTGATAGTTATATCTTGTATGTTCTACAAAAGGGTCTTCCATACCAAAAGATTTCCTTTTCCATGCTTTAATATCTTTTAAATGAGTAAGCCTCCCATCCCAGTTACCAGGGTAATTTAAAGTAGAATTAACATATTGATTACCAGTAGTAAGAGCTTCTTTATATACTAAACGAACAAAATTATTACAATAATGAAGGTTTGATTGCCAACCTACATTTTTCATTTTTTGTTCAAAAGCAGCATCATTAAATCCTTTTCTAGTATTATAAGTAGTTTGACCTATATATGATGCCGCTATTTGTAAAATACGTTTCCTTAATTCTTTTAAAGGAGAATTTGATTTTATACCATTTGAATTTATTTCTGTTGCTATATCCATCTTGTTATAAATATAAAATTATAGGGAATTTATAATATCCATTCCTCCTTTAATAATAGCTTCAATAGATTGATCTGTTTTTAAAGCAGATTTAGCTAAAGTTTCAGTAGAAGGGGAAGTTCCTAAAGTTGTACTTTCTACTCCTAAAGGGTCATCATTAGGTTCTCCAGGATTTGATTCAATTTGTGCAGTTTGGAATTGAGCTAAAATATCTTCAGCTTCTGTTAAGTTAGCTGCTTTTGCTATACCAAACTCATATATTAAGTCGGTAATAGCATTATGTTCTTGTTCAGATTTAGGAACTACTTGAACTTGAATAGTTGTTTCCCAATCGCTAGCTTTAATTTTATGGTCTATTGCTGTAACTATAAAGTTTAAAGTTTCACCATAAACTTTAGGAAGAAAATTAGTATTAATATTTATTGAATTATATATTTTCCACCCAGACATTCCATCTATAGTAAAACCCATTTTAAATGGAATAAATCCTAAAGTTCCTGCACATACACCATTTCCTTCAGATCTTTGGGTTCTAGTAGCTATAAGGTATCTATAAAATTCTGATACTATAGAAAGATTTCGTTCAATAACTGAGCTGTCATAATTACCAATATAACCATTATATTTATTTTCGCTGTAGGTAGTGCCTAAGATGTTTGCTTTATTAGATAAATATTTTATAAAATAATTATTTAAAGCTTCATCTACAAAAACCTCATCCCCATTTTCATTTTTTGTTTTTTGTGGTGTTGAATCTACACTTCCTGGTATATATTGGACTTTAAATCTGTCTTCTAAACCTTTATTCCATTTTGAAAATGCTGTAGCATCAGTGCCTTTAACATATCCATTATTAGTAGCTCCTATAGAAATCATTGAAGCTAAATCCGGAGTAATAGAAGTATCTATATTAACTTTCCTAACAAAAGTACTAGTAGGTCTAGTAGAAGAAGGATGAACAGAAGTAATTTTGTTTTCAGGAGTAAAACCTGCTATATTTAAATCTACTTTTAATTGGTCACTATTAATATATCCCGGAATTTGAGTACCTTCAATAATTTTAACTACGTTATGTTCTTCATCTATTACGGGTTCTAAATTGTTAATACTACCTAAAGATAAATTAATATTATCAGTAATGTTTTTTAATAATGTAAATAAAGTAACTTTTCCATCTGCAATGTTGTTTTCAATTGCTGAGGAGAGAAAGTCAAAATTTAAATATATATTCATTATATAAGCAGTATTTTTATAAAGGTTCTTTCCACCTATTTTAATACCTTCTATAGGACTAAAAACTTTTAATCCCCCTTTTCCATTACCATCAGTATAATATTTTACAGTTTTGTTTTGTTGATTTTTAAAATTGTCATTTCTAATAATACAAACTCTAGGGTCTAAAGATAAATGATTTGGTAATGTATACATAATATTATCTAAAGTAGTATCTATATCCAATATAGAAGGATTATCTTTATAGTTATCTTCACTGAAACCTAAATTAATTCTAGGGAGTATATTTTCTTTTATAAAATCTAAAAAAGCCCCAAATCTTATATAATAATGTGGGCCTGGTGAGGTTTCATCAGCGTTACCTTGTTTAAATGTAGATGATAATGGGTTTCCATTTCCATTGGCAATAACAACACCATCACCTTCTCCAAGAGTTGATAAGTTATTAGGTACTTTTGTTACAGTTTTTGATTCAATTTTATAAGTCATTATAAGTTTGCCTTTAAAATCATTTCCAGCAAAAGAAGATTGATCATCTGCCCATTTTACCCAACCTGATGCATTAGAAGCATAGTTAGGATTATCTTTAGATCCTACATATTTATTTACCCATGCTGGGGTTCCATCCCAAGAAACTATAGTATTTTCCCCTTCATCTCCCCCTGTAAATGTAATATCATGGTGATCTCCACTCTCTTTCATTCCTAGATTGTTAAATTGGGTTCCACCTATTGTAAGGGTTTTTTCATATTTTCCTAATCCATTATTAATATTACCATAATTTGGGTAGTAATATGTTTCATCCCATATCATATCCTCTTCAATAACTTGAATTTTTCTATAGAGTTTTACTTTATAAGTTGTAACTTCAACTGAGTTAGGGTCTTGGTTTGGGAGGGAGGTTTTTAAGTAATTGCCTATGTGTCTAGTATTACCTCCACTTCCTTCAAAATCACTATCCGAAATGTTAGCTATTTCATCTTTTGGATATAGGGCATGAGAAGTTGTATCATATTGTCTATTTAGAAATTTCCATACCCATAAAAAAGAACTTAAAATATTTACATCTTTTTCATCTGTAGAAGAGGTATCTGATTCAGTTGCATTAGGTAATTGTTTTAGAGCTTCTTCTAAAAATCCTTCTGTTGTTAAATCTACTGAGAGGTTTGTTTTTAAAGATTCTATAACATCCCCCATACTAACAATAGTTAAGGAGATATCATATGAACCATCTTCTAAATAAGACCATTTAAAATTAGAAATTTTTCCTAAAACCGCATCATAATTACCAGACTTTAAATTTCTTACATTTTCTATGTCACTAAGGGTATTAAACATGTTAGGATCAGGGTTAGAAAAAAAACCTTTTTCAGCATCTGTAATAAATGTTTCATACATTTGTCTAACAATAATTTTATCTTGAGAATTACTACCAGGAGTATCTTCTTCATTAGAAGATTCTAGTAATGGGTATAATGTATGACCCCATTCTAAGCAAACAGTCATACCTAATCTCATATAAAGAATATCAATTATATCAAATTGTTCTCTACTGTGGGCTTTTATTTTTATAGTAGCTTTTTTAATAGATCCTCTAGTTAATGTTTTAATTTGAGCATCTACTATACCAGCCATAGGGACTCTACCATAGTCTCTACTTAATTCGTATGAACCTTCCCCATTAGGTAAAAAACCAGATTTAGATTCATTTGTAAAACTATCAATGTTTGTTATTGTAACAGTTTCTAATCCATCAAAAGATTCTGCTTCAAATTCAGATGTGTTTTTATTAAGTTTTGAAGTTCCACTAAATAATGTGTTATTTCTAGCTAAACCATCTCCAACATTAGATTCAATGTCTAATCCTATTTTATTAAGTTTTTTTTCATCTACACTTACTGCAGATGCTAATCTTATAAAACTTGTTGGGGTTGATAGGGCTTTTAGCTCATCAGGAGTACGATTTTTATCTACTCCACTTCCATGAAGTATTTGTCTAGTTCTTATTTGTGATAAAACATAGGGTTTTAAACCTTCTCCTAATACATTTGGCATGTAATTTTTTTTAAGTTAAACTTTCCCCGCTATTAGCATTTATTTTAGAATATAAACTTAGAATTTCCGGAATCCTATTTTCTTTAGGGATTCTCACTTGGGATCCTATTTCGGGGACTAAAGAATCTGATGAGTTATTAGAATTAGACATAGAAATAATCCACCAAAGGGAAGAATCTCCATAGAAAGTTTGAGCTAAAGTATCATACCTATCTCCTCTAGTAGTATAAACATAAAAATCCTCAAAACTTAAAGGGATTGATGGGTATTTAACTGAGGTGTATATTACTCTAGTTTTATCAATAGAGGGGGATGTTTTTGATAATATGTTTTCATTTTCAAGATATCTTCTCATTTTGTTTAGCTATTTAAAATAAAACTTTTGTTAATTTCTGGTCTAAATTTATGAATTGGTTCAAAATTTAAACTAATATCTACCATATGTGGTAATTCTTTTACAGTATTGTCTGAAAATTTTTCTGCAACTCCTGGGTTGGTGGGGTCGTTGTAGTTAAGAGGTATAGCAATTTCCCAAGTTGTATCATTTGAGGGTTTTATATTAAAACTAGTAATAATTCCAGGGAGGCGTTTTATATAACCACCAAATGAAAGTTCAGCTATATTTCCACCCATAAACCCATTAGATGAGTAATTTGGGGCAAGTGAGGATGCTATAAAATTTAATTTTTTATACATAGGTATAAGTTCAGGTTTAGATAAAGCTACAACTTTAAATCCTAAGCTTATACTTCTATCAAACCCACTGTATTTAAAAAGTTTTTCTCCTCGTCCTACATAAGTTATGTTATCCCATTTAGCTTTAAAACTATCACTAAAGTTATCTATAAAAGATCTAAAATAACAGTATTTTTTACCTCCTGTAAAAGTATTGTAAATGTTTATATTAAAGTGACAAAAATCATTTACAAGTTGACTACTAGCTGGGGAGGATTGGATAGGTAGGGCGTTAATTTCATCTACAGCTTTTAAAACTTTCCCTCCTCTTCTTTTACCTAGTACATAATTTGATATGTTTCCTTTTTCTCCAGGGTCATTATTTTTCCCCATTCCAATTCTTTTTTCTTGATTAAATTGTTGGTAATCAGGTGAAAAACTTATAAAACTGTTATTTTTTGGGTCTGCAGGATTTAAAGCGTTTTGGAAAGCAGGTTTATTTCTAGTTGGAGTTGTATTAAGTGGGGTTTGAGCTGCATTTTTTGCAATGCTATCATATCCTGATGTTGTGTATCTGCTTATTGAATTTTTATTAAATTGATAATTAATAACATTTTCATCTTTAGTATCATCCCAAGGGATACGGGGTTTATTATCTTGAGTTTGGAAAAACTGCTCAGGAGTTTGATTAAATAGATCTTGTGAGTTATTAATTAAGGCTTCTCCTACTCCATTTTTTAATAAAAATTTATTATATTTTAAAGATACACTATTATCACCTTTATATGTACCAAATAATGAAGGAGAACCTTTAAGTATATTTGTTAATTGATATAAAGGAGTTGGTAGTATGGAGGTTTTATAGAGAGAAAAATCAGCCCAAGGTTGAATATCATCTTTTGAGTTATATTTAATTAAATACCCTTCATCACCACTATCTTCAATAAATAAAGAATTTTTTAAATCATCATTAATGTAATCAGGAAAAACTTGGGGGTTTTGATTTTGTAATTCTTGAAGATATTTAAAAGTTACAGTTGTTGGGGTAGCACTAGTACCAAAAATATTTTCAGTACTATATTCTAAAGGACGATCAATAGGTCTTTTATACCTTCCTTTGTAAGGATCTAAAAAATTAATACCTGTTCTAGCAGGTGTAATCCCATCATTTAGGGTAGCAAAATTAATAGTTGTTTGACCTACACCTAAAATAGAATTAGGACCACCACTGTATGAATATAAATCAGGTGCATTTCCATAAACTTTAGAATTAAGATTTAAACCCCTAGTATCCCATAAATTTAATAATTTATTATCATATACTATTCTTCCATTTTCAATTTCTTCCCTATCAGCTATTGTATTTTGAAGTTGGTTAGTAGCATTTTCTTCTCTTCTTTCAGCTCTTCCTAACTTTTCAATTGCTCTTTTATCTCGGTAAGCATCCCATTTAGCTAAAAACCCATTAATATTACTAAGTGCCCCGGGGCTTGATCTTCTTCTTATAGGGTCAGAAAATTTTGTAGCTGGTCTTTCAAATTCTTGGTTAACTCTTTCTTGTTGTCTATTAGTTTGAATAATTCTTTTAGCTTCTCTATTAGCTTGTCTTTGTTCTTTTCTTATTAAAGAAAGAGGTACTTTAGGTAAATGGGCATTATTTTCAATTTTATTATTTTCAAATGCTACATTTCCATATTTTTTAATAGATAAATTAGAAAATTCACCTGTTGGATCTAATCCTTGTTTATTTAAATGAGTGCCTAAAAAACCTACTGATGCTTGGGCTATAGTTGATAAAGGTGTATAAATACCTTCATTAACAAATCCATTTCCTTTAGTAAAATCAACTTCTCCTGATCCTTGGGCTACTTCTTTAGAAAATCCACCATATGCAGGACCAAAAGAAGCTTCAGTTTTTGCAGCAATTCTTGAAAGTAAATTTTGTTTTAAAGTAAATAATAGACCATTTGGATTTTTAAAATCAAACAGATATTTAGTTAAACGCGTAGAATCTTCAAGTGCTGATGTGGGTGCAGTGAGGCCTCCTCTGATTAAGCTATCCCCATCAATGTTGGTATTTACGCCTTGTCCTTGGATAGAGGTTTGAATATATGGTTGTCCACTATCCCCACCTCCAGGTCTATCTTTTCCAAATTTTAAAGATTTAAATGAGGTGTCCCCACTTTTTAATTTGATTAGAAGACCCATATTTTATTTTATTTTATTATACTGGTGGGTTATCCAAATATTTTGGAGGAGTAACACCATTTAAATCTAATTCGGAAGGAGTTGGGAAGCCTGAAAGTGCAGGATTACCATTAATTGAGTAAGTTTTATGTAAAGTTGACTCAGCTTGGCTTGGTGCGGATTCTGGAGTTTCTCCATCGAATCCACTTAGGTCAGATCCTTCTGATTGTAGTTTAGTTAAAAGTCCCATAGTTTATTGTTTTATTATAAATATTCAATTTTTTAATTTATTTGGAAAGAATTTGCACCTCTATTTTCTCCCATAGCTCTTGGATTTCCATCTTCTGTTGCTATTGCTATTTCTCTACCATCTATTTGTATACTTATAGGTCTACCTGCTAAAGAATTAATAGCTTCAATTACAGCAGACATATCAAGTCCTTCAGATTTAACTTTTAATTCCCCTTTCCCAGCCATTTCTGTAGATTTGCCTGGTTCTGAAACTGAATCGTTTCCAAATAAACTAGTTCCTGCAATTACTGTGTCTTTATCATTTAATTGAATGGCACCTTCAGGACCCATTAAAGTACGCTCACCATATCCTGGTTTGTTTTTACCAGGTGACATTACATCATTTCCTGTTAAAGCTTTAATACCTGCATAAGCAGCATAAGCGGCCCCTACTGCTACAATAGTCCCTACACCAAATGTTATAGCAGCATTTGTAGCTAAAGCTGCAGCTGCTTGGCCTAATAATTGGACTAAGAAAATAGCTCCTTTAGCAATATTTTTAACTATTCCTACACCCATTGCTGTCAGACTAGATAATATTGCTCCATTAGCTGCTACTTCAATTGCTTTTTGGCCTAAAGCAATTGCATTTTTACCTATATTATAAATTATTCTACCACCTTGTAAAATCATTTTACCTAATATATTTTGCTCCATTCCTTCTCTAAAAGCTTGGAGGGTATTCATACCTTCAGCTTTAGCCATTTGATAAGCTAGTACAGAGTCTTGTAAACCTAAAGTAGCTAAAATACCATTTTGAATTATTGCACCTCCTGAAGATATTGTATTTCCTGCTTCTTTTAAAATATTAATAGCTGATATAACTCCTTTTAAGACCATAAATGTAGCAACAAGCCTTCCAACTGTTTTTATAGTACTTAAAATTGAATCTTTATTTTTTTCTAAAAATCCTGAGATTTGTTTAAAAACAGGCATAAGTTGATTTGCTAAAACTTCTTTTAGCTTAAACATAGTATCATTAAATTTATCTTGAATATTTTGTTTAGCCATCATATCTGCCATTTCGTCATTACCTAACTGTTTTCTAATCTCAGCTTCTGACATATTTGCAGCTACCATTTCATTATATCTTTGTTGGGCAGATTGACCTTCTTTTCCTCCAAGTTTTATTAATGCTTCTTTATCTCTAAGAGATTTAGCCATTTCATCTGCTGACATATTCATGGAGGCGGCTAGGGCTTCTTGTTGGGGAACAAGCATATCTCCAAACTTTTTAGAACTCCCTACTTGTTTTAACATTTCAGCAGCTGCTTCTGAGGATTTACCTTGTAAAGCTAAACCTCTTGCTTTTTCTAAATTTAAACTTTTTCCAGTTAACAATTCAGCTTCCATTTCTTTTTGAATAGAGTCTTCAAAATTTAATAACCCTCTAGCCATTTTTTCTGCTTGCTGTAGGTTAATACCAAATTTTCTAGCTTGAACTGCTGCTTCAGCTAATGCTGCTGGGTTGTCTCCTAAACTTAATGCAAGTCGATCTCCAATATTAGCAACATCATCTAAAATATCCATTTCATTTAGCACCAACCCATTTTTCATTTGTTGGGCTTTTGATGCTCCTAATATTTCTTTTGTTGTTTTATTTAAAGATTTTCCTGTTCTAAGAGATAACTTTTCAAGTTTAGCTGCTGATTCCATTCGTAATTTGCCAGCATTTACTAACTTATTCATAGTAACTAAATCCTTTTGATTTAGTTTAGCATTAGATCCAATTTCTTTCCCTATTGCCATTTGGGATTTCAACAAAATATCACTACGAACTGAGCTGTCTCCAGTAGACTGGGCTAGACTCATCATTTCCTCTTTAGTACCCATTGCTTCAGCATGGGTAACTCCCATATTTGCAGCAAATTCTCCTGTTTGAGTATCTATAGACTTAAATAAATCAACTGCTAAGGTAAATAAACCTACTATCATATTAGCAGGATTTAAAATACCATCTTTAATTTGTGTTGCTACACTTTTAAATCCTTTAAATAAAGCTCCTACAGCAGTTCCACCATTTCTTAAATGGGCATCCATTTCTTCTACTGCTTCATTAGCATCAAAGATATCACCTAAAATTGGAATTTTACTTATACCCTTTAATAACCCACCAACTACACCTAATCTTGATTGTAATCTCTTTTCAGCTTTAATTTCATCTTCTAAATGTTTAACAGTATTTGCGTAAAGACCATCTTTATCTTCTATAAGTCTATTATTAATTTGGAGAGCACTTTTAATTTTATTTAATCTAGATTGTTCATGTATTCCTAATTCACCAGATTCTTGTTTAAGTAATAAAGCATTTTGTTCTTCTTCTAAAAGACTTCTTGTTATTTTTAAACGAGATTGTGCGGCTTTAATTTTTTCTTCTTCTTTTTTTAGTTGTTTTACAGAAAGAATAGAAATACCTTCTTGATGATTTAAAACCCTCCCAGCAGCTTTTGAGGATTGGGATAGAATTTGATTCATAGAAGTTAATCCCGCACTACTTGATTTTATTTCATTGTTAGCTGATTCAAAGGCTTTTACTAAACTTGATAGGGATTTATCCATTTCCTCAACTAAAGATGCTGCTCCTTTTACGGCAGCTTCAAGTTTTTGCATTTCATCGGTTGATGATGCTATATTTTTAGCATTAGCTCCAGAAAAAGGATTTTTTTTATTAAGTTCGTCGTAATATCCAGCAATTCGTTTAAGATTTGCTTCAACTTTTTTTATATCATCGCTTAATCCCATTTATAGGTATTTTATTATAAATATTTAAAAATGTAATTTTTATTTATATTTAGCAGGGCGTTTACCTTGATTATTTTTTAAAAACTCAGGTGCTTTTACTTTACCATCAGAATCAATTATAGTAGTAGTATTAGATTTTCCAGAGTTTTCTGCTTCTTTTTTTTCTTCATCATAATACTTTTGAATTTCATTAAAAGTAAAACGGCGAAGCCAAATTGGCATATTATAAACAGTATGCCAATCATATCCACCTTTACCATGAAATACGATTTGGTGAACTTGTGTAAAAATTGCAGCTCGGGTTTGGGGTATTGAATTAGACGTCAGGCCAAAAAAACTCAACCCCAATTGGGAGAGTGACTCTATTTTCAGCATCATCGGGAAAAAAAGTTAGATCAACATCGGGTTGAATTTTTCTAACATATTCTCTTAGCGCCCTTGAATCTTTAGCTAAAAGGTAGTTATCAACAAACTCCCTAATATCTTTTTTTTCAGATTTATCTTCTACTGAGGTAATCATATATTTTAGTCTAGTAGAAAGTTCAGGACTATTTTCTTTATTTATTTTCTTTAAACCATCTAATTCACGTTGGATGTTTTTTTCATCTTCATGAGTTAGAATTTTAAATGTTATGTGGTTTTTTGAATGGGGAAGAGTAAATGAAAAGTTATTACTACCTTCTTCAAATAAGGATTCATCAATTTCTTTATTTTCTAATAAAGATAAATCTACTGTTTCATTAGTTCCATTATAATCAAAAGAATATTCTGATCCATATCCTAAAATACGAGCAGCAACCATAATTGCATTTTTATCTCCAATTAGTAATTTATTATAATTAATTTCAGATACAATTAAAGATTGCATTAATTTATCTAATACTATTCCTTTTGAAATGTAAGATTGATTAGTTAAAATATCTTCTTCTCTTGCGGTCATATATTTCATTTCAATTTTTCCGCTTTTTAATCCTGATTCTTCAGAATATAATAAACCTTTTGAAGGTAACTCTACAATTTCTGTAGGTAACTTAAATTCACTCATAATTTTTATTTAAAATAACTTTATTGTTTGATATACATATATTAAATAGAAGTAATATTATCCTCTCCTACAAAGAAAGCTTTAACTGCTGGTACTTTTTTAATTTCTTGTGCGATTTCTATCATTTTATTTTTACTAAATCCACCTTTTGTAATGAATGGATAACCATCTACTTTTACACTTAATATTGCTTTAAATTTGTTTAAATTTTGATCAGAATATGCAAGTGGTTCTTCAGATGAAATAACTGTAATTCCAGGAATTGCTCTAATATCAGAGTATATTTCTTTTTGTGGACGTTCTTTAATGTCAGTAATTAAAGTACCTACCATTTTGTATTTATCTTGGTAGTCTTCGTTTATAGCCCTTTTTAGCTCTTCTTTTACTAACGTACGTAAACTATTATATTTCATGTGTGTGTATATGTTATAAATATAGTAAAGTCTAATTAGATAATCAAGGAAAAATAAAAGCTCCACGTATTAAGTAGAGCTTCTAAATGTGTTTTAAACTTAATTTTAGTAATTTAATATACAATAATCAGGTTGTACTGTTACTGTGATGTTAACGGCAGTTCCATCATCGTCCCAATTATAATCCCCAAAATTAGTTTCAGTAATCATAGCACCTTTAATTATCCATTCGTTTACAACATCACCAACTGGTCCTAAACCATTAAATGTAATGTCTTTTTTATAAAAATCAGAATAACCATCTCTACCTGTTACTGATTCGTGTCCTAAACGTACCCATTCCATTACTGCTTGTGAACCTGCAGGTGTGATGGCTTCATACATTGTAAATTGAATAGTATTCCAAATTGTTTTACCTTTTACATAACGTTGAACGTTAATATGGTTAAGAGCTACAGCAGTTGTTGTGTTTGATATAGCACCCATTCCCTTTACTAAGAATGAAGGAATTCCATCTAAATAAAGGATAAACCTATTAGTCATTCGGGGTTCGAATGCTGTGTAAAAAATTTCGTTCGGGTTTAAAATTGCCATTTTATGTTTTGTTTTGTTCTATTATAAATATCTAAATTTTATCTTTTTATGATGGGAATTCAGCTCCAGTTGGCATTAAAATAAAATCTACTGAAATAAATTCTGCTGTTCTGGTTGGTTGGATGTAAACTTGTCCGATTAGTTGGTTTCTATCTATTACATCAGGGCCATTATTTGAATCATCCATTACAACTTTAAAGGCATATAAACCTTGTTTTTGTTGTACTGTTTCTAGAAATGGAGTTACTCTAGCTAAGAAACTATTTCTTGTTGTTGCTGTGTTTTGTTCAAATGTTATAGTGTCTGCGATTTGGCGAATATAGTTTTTAAGATTAATTAATAATCGTCTTACATTTACTCTATCTAATGCAGAAGCCTCTTTTTGGAGTGTTTTTTGTCCAAATACTACAACTCCTTCTCTAGGTAATGTTGCTAACGGGTTAACATTTGCTTCATATAAAGTATCTCTATTTCCTTGAGTTAATTTAAATTTAGTACGTAATACATTTGATA
>Ga0209634_1000392_pt1 | contig 34126 bp, 31 predicted proteins | sample LinPmetageLP40_FD_184043 | JGI IMG/M metagenome (GOLD analysis project Ga0209634, IMG submission 184043) | Marine viral communities from the Pacific Ocean - LP-40 (SPAdes) (version 2) | ecosystem: Environmental > Aquatic > Marine > Oceanic | place: Pacific Ocean | collected 2010-08-26 | reverse complement strand
ATTTCTTTTGAAGAGTTACTAGTGATATTACCATTGGAAAGCCTATGTGAAAAATGCCAAAACCCCCAAAATGGACAAAGCCTTTGATTTCCGGGGTTTTCAATTTTAAAAATTGCTTTAAAATGTACTTTCATTTACTTTAAAAGATGATTTTTATCCAAAATCTAATTACAAGGAGACCCTAATATAGCCTTAAGCTTAGGAGGTTTTAAGCAACTATTCTCTGTAACTCACCCCACCAAATAAGTACAAGAATGAAATACGTGAATAGCGAAAAATAAATGGCATCATAAGCAGATTGATCAGTACAACCGAAGAGATATAAGTATAAAGTTCGCTGAGGTTGAACACATACAATACCAACCCTACTGCGATTAGCAAAGCTACGGTCACTACATAGCTGAAGTACATTGCACCCACAAAGAAACCTGGCTCCACTTCGTACCTAAAACTACAATTTGGACATTTTCCATGCATTTTCGCAAACTTACTCAATTGAATAAGTGGATATTCGAACATATCTCCTTTTCGACACTGGGGACATTTACCTGCTAAGGCCGCTGCGAAACCGCTTCTTTGACTCATTTGCTTTGCTTTTTTTATACCACTTGTACCCTATTATCATGATCAATAGGTAGGGCATTACAAAAAGATATAAAATTCCAAAATTGATGCTGGCACCGATTCCAGGCTCACCGTTGCTCACGTTATTCTCAAGTGTTGCTCTGCACATGGCACACTGGGCAAATGACTGAACGGCTCCAATCATTAGAAAGCACATTGTTAGCAGAAATTTTTTAGATGATTTCACTTAGCAAAATTAGTAATAATTAAGAATAGTATGGGCTAATCATCAAATAAACAATCACTCCTGTCACAGCTACATATAACCAAATGGGGAAAGTAATCCTGGCCAATTTCTTGTGTTTATCAAACTGCTCCGATAGTGCTCTTACGTATGTAAATAGCACCATCGGTATAATGGCAATGGACAAAATAATGTGTGTTATCAAAATAAAGAAGTACACATATCTTATATTGCCTTCCCCTCCAAATGAGGTCGATTCACTTGTCATATGATAAGCCACATACATGATTAAAAAACCTGCCGAAAGCATCAAACATGTTTTCATCAAACGTTCGTGCAGCTGTCTTCTTCCATTCTTTATGGCGAGTACTGCCAAAATCAACAAAATCGCTGTTACTCCATTGACGCTTGCATAAATAGGTGGCAAGAAAGTCAAATCATAGCCCTCTACCTTTACGCCAAACAGAATCGCAACTGCAACAGGGATCACCACAGACAATGCAATGATTAGCTTTTTGTATTTTAATTCTAGATTATCCATTTTCGTTTCCATAGATTAAAATTTTGGATTCAAGTATCAATCTATCAATCTCTTCTTCATCCGATCCTATATAGTACCCCCTGATTTTACCTTCTTTATCAACTAAGACCATCGACTCATTTCCAGTGATCATCAATTGACAGTTGATACTGTTAATCAGCTGATCTTTCGGCATTTCGTGCAATTCCCAAATGCCTCCTATTTGATAAGTTTGTCTGAGCCCTGTGATATCAGTGGCACTGTCCAATACCGCAATTGTATGGATGACGGCATCGCTTTCCGCCAACCGATCTTTCACTACCATCAATCCTTTCAATTCATCTGCACTGATACCCATAGGCATTACGTGATAGATGTTCACTATGCTAGTTGATTTGATAGGTTCTAAAGAACCCTCTATTCCCTTCACAAGGTGCGGTAGTTGGATATCATCACAATTTACATTCTGCGATATCTCCGTATGATTGAATATTGGTATGTCAAATTTATTACTTCCAAACATCTTTAAGAAAACAAATATAAGCACAGGCAGTAACAGTGCGATAAATAGCAATAGACCTTTTGTTAGTTTAGTCATCTTCTTTTGAATTCTTTTGTCCTTTTTGAATTAAGTTGCGAATAGCCACACTTAGATCCCTGCCTGCGCAGAAATGACGGTACTTTTGGAGATTCGCTACTCTAGTAAATAGGTTGTTGATTATCTCTATTCCTTTTTTTATTGAGTCTTACTATTACTATTTGCTTTTTTCCTACACTCTTTTTTCGATCGTCATTCCTGCGCAGGCAGGAATCTTATCGAAAATCAAACAAAAAAAGAGGCTAAGGAAAATTCCCTAGCCCAAGTTCTTTAATTCATTACAGATATTACCATCCTCTTGCGTTGAAGACCGCTCCACCTTCATAGATCAGCGCAATCACCAGCCAGACTATAAATATAGTAGGAATTAAGATAGACCAAATCAATGTCTTCACTTCATGCTTCAAGTGCATAAATTCACCAACTATATAGTAGGCTTTGACAATAGTCATTCCTATAAATATTGAAGTTCTTAAATTTCCTGCTCCCAATGTAAATGCAATGATAAACTCGATGGCCGTTAGTACGGTAAGAATACCAGCTACTTTCCATATGTGCATGATCTTCTCCTTATTGGCAGGGATCACTTGTACGTTTGTATTTTCTTCAGATGACATATAAGTTCTATTTATAATGTTCAGATAATCAATTCAGTTATACTAAGTAGAAAAAGGTAAATACGAATACCCAAACTAAATCTACAAAGTGCCAGTAAAGTCCAACTTTCTCAACCATCTCATAGTGGCCTCTTTTCTCATACACTCCAGTGAACGCATTGTAATACACAATGAAATTTAACACCACTCCACTCAATACGTGAGTACCGTGGAACCCGGTAATAAAGAAGAACAATGCTGCGAAGTCTGGTGGCCCATATTGATTGAATCGAAGGTTAGCTCCAAAAATCTCAAAATTCTTTATCCATTTACCGTTGACTACGACATCTCCAAGAGTAGCGGTATCAGTCCCATTAATGAAGTGACTCCACTCCCAAGCTTGACAACCTAGGAAAGTAAGTCCACCAATTAGCGTCCATAACATCCACTTCTCAACTGCAGGTTTGTCCATTCGTTGACCAGCTTCAACAGCTAACACCATCGTAACACTACTCATAATCAAAATGAATGTCATGATTCCTACAAATACCAATGGCAATGAAATACCGTGTAAGAAAGGAACAGCCTCAAATACTTTTTCAGGAATCGGCCAATATGCATTCGAAAACGTAAACGCATCTACAGTTCCGGAATAGGCCGCATGGCTATATCGGATCATTCCGTAAGTAATCAACAATCCTGAAAATGAGAATGCATCAGACAAAAGGAAAAACCACATCATGAGTTTTCCATAACTCGCCTTTACAGGCGATTGTCCTCCGTTCCAGACATTTTCTTGTCCGCTGGTTGCAATAATAGTAGCAGTTGCCATAGAATTTTAATTTACGCTATTAACGATTTAACAATAAAAATATAAATAAATATAACCAAAGTCCATCTAAAAAATGCCAATAAGTGGCACACATGGTTATTTGGTTCATGTTTCTCGAATGTACTTTGTACTTATAAGTTGCGACCAGTACAATCAACAGAAAGATCATCCCTCCGAACAAATGTAAGCCATGTAATCCAGTAAGGATATAAACAAATGATCCAGATGGATTGCCAACCAAATACACATCGTTGGCGACCATATCTCCCCATGCTGACACCTGTCCCACCACAAAGGCAATTCCCAACAAAGTAGTGACAGTCATCGCTAACTTCACCTGCTTCAAATTGTCTTTCTTCGCAGCCAGATATGCCCAATGCATTGTTGCGCTACTTGCTAAGATAATACCTGAAGTAATCCATAGTAAAATTGGCAAATCGAATTGCAGCCAATTACCCTCTCCTTGTCTTACGACATATGCACTCGTCAATCCAGCAAATACCATAATCACCGTAACAATGAACAACCACATCGCGAATAGCTTAGGGTTCATTGACATGGGCTTTTGAGGCTCTTCGATCATCTGTAATTTCACTTCCATCACTATATCTTATCTATCAAAAAGGCTATCTGTACTATGGGTAAATATAAAAATGACCCAAACATTATTCTCAAAGCTGATTTTCTCGATCCATCTTTCATCAAAGAAAGTGTTTGCATCAAAAACAATATACCACATACCGTGGCGATGATTGCTGAATTAACACCTGTAACTCCGAACTTCATAGGGAATAACCCTAAAGGAATCAAGAACAAGGTGTAAATCATGATATTGATTGCCGTGTTCAAATCTTTCTTTCCTCCAGATGGAAGTAATTTAAACCCTGCCTTTTTATAATCTTCATCTCCCACCCATGCGATTGCCCAGAAGTGTGGAAACTGCCAAATAAATTGAATGCTAAAGATAATCAATGCCTCGTAGCTTATCGTTCCTGTAGCAGCTACCCAACCTAATAATGGTGGCAAAGCTCCTGGTATTGCTCCTACAAACACAGCTATTGGCCCTACACGTTTCAGTGGCGTATAGACAAAGCTGTATAGTATCAGGGAAATAAAGGCAAGTCCAGTAGTCAATGGATTGGTAAAGATCCAAAGTAAAGTGAATCCCAATATGCCTACAATCAAAGTGAATAACTTGGCCTCTGCAATAGACAACCTTCCCGTTGGGAGAGGTCGTGTAGCAGTACGCGTCATTAACTTATCATATTCTATTTCTATGATCTGGTTGATGGTCACAGATGCCCCTGAGATTAAGAACCCTCCTATAGACAACATGGTAAAACTTAGCCACTCTATGCCACCTCTGGTAGCCAGTAAGTAGCCAAAAGCAGAAGAAAAAGCCACCAAAAAAGATAGTCTGAACTTCAATAGCTCAAAGTATGCTTTTGCTTTGTCTCTAAAGCCAGCGATCTGTGTAATATGTTGTGTTGTACTAATTTCCATTGTTTAACATATGTTACTTTTCATCCCACGATAGTGATCCACAATTATGGCGATAAGCAAATAGTTCTTTCAAATCATCTTCTATCCCATTCTAAACACCTAATGTTAAAGAAGGTATTATTCACAATTTTCTGCATTCAAATATTCATTTTCAGTAAATCGGTAAGTAAACTGATAGTAGTTTTTTGATAGGATAACACTTTCATATCCCAAGATATTATTTGTAGTCGACCCTTTCCCATCTTGATAAATCAGACATTTTACTTGATCAAATTCAACAAGTACTGAAGCATCACCCTGAAAGCCTTCTAGAATTCCTTGACAGCAATTATCAATATTTTGATTTTCTTTAGACCCACCATCTCTAGATTCAATAATTTTTTGAGAATTGGGAGCTATTTCAAAAATAAAAATCTTTGAAGGATTCTGAGATGGAAGATATTGATAATAATTAATCATGTACTCAGTTTCATTAATGTAAATGATATCAGCATCTACTTTGTATTCTATTCGTGCAGGCACGCAAGAAATTAATATGAATATACTAATCCCAATGAGCAAATAGCTCGTCCAAGTTATTTTCTGTCCCATTATTATACCTATTTATAATATTATTTCTCCAACCATTCCATGTTTTTTGTCCATTTAAGGCATCTTCAATTTGCCTTATGGTATATCCAGAAACATTATCTTGTAATAAGTTTTCTGAACCAGCATTATTATCAGTGGAGCCGTCAATCATATCAACAACAACTTGTGTATAATCAGGTCTATTGGTATCTCCTCCTAGATAGCTTGTATATCTCATTATTGTCAGTTCCCACTGTACCCCTCTAGCCCAACTTTCAGCTACTTTAGTATCACCTGAACAGTATAATCCAATAAATGTATCATCACAATCATTCATTTTGTTATAATTAGATTGATCCATTTCCCAATGAGAAGCATGTGCCAATTCATGAATGGTCGTAGCATACAGTCCAAGAGATGACCGCTGAGGATTCCATATTTTAATCGCACTTCCTAGCCCTAGAAATCGCCTGCCAGAACTATGATTTCCATAACTATCGTTATTTTCTTCATAAACAGCTCTTATTTTAAGCTGTGTCTTGAAAGTCCCATTCTTGGGCGGACGTCTTAGCCCTTTAATGCTTCCATAATAGTAATGATAAGCCGCCCTAAATATAATAGAATAAAATTCCTGTTTCCCACCTTTTATATTAACATTCCAATCGCCAGTCTTATCAGGCCCATCCAGTTTTGCGCCATTGAGCGCATCTCTTCTGATTTTGAAATTATATCTTTCCCATACGATACTGTAGTTAGCATCTCGCTTGAAAGTACCATCACAAGAATACACTCCTTGAGAATTTGTGATTCCTTCATAAGTAGTGAACCACCTTCTTGCTCTCACTTCTACACCCCCTAATCCAACACTACTACCATCAATTTCATCATATACGGTTCTATAGACTGCCCTTTTGCATAGTGGCTCAAGACTAATTCTATTTATTATTTGGGGATCATTTTCATCACATTCATAATATTCCCAATACCAAAATTCTTGTCTTGACACAGTAGTCATACCTATATTATCATCCCACACTTTTATAGTTCCTGCCGGTCTCCAGCTACTTGCCCTACCTGAATTAACCTCTTTATTATTATCATAATTAGTAAGATTATTCGTTATTTTTAATGCTTCATAAACAAGTATATCTACGTCAGCATCAGAAATACCTGAATTACTTGTCCTACCATTTTTATCCGACTTATCATCAGGTATAAATAAGTCTTCCAATATTTCAGTTTCTACCTGACCAGGGAACTCATAATCAACAGTCACAGCGCAATATAGTGGGGTAGGCTGATCATATGGAAGACCAAGTTCACGATAAAAATCACCTTGTTCTATGATTTCATAGTCCAAAGGATGGTCGTATAAGATAAGTGTAGAATCTCTATCTAGAATATTTAGCTCTTCTTCATTTTTTGGTATAAACTTGACGTAATAATGTGTAGTTTTCACTTTCTTATTTCCACTTGAAATTCGACCATTAGAAGATTGAAGATTATCCCAAGCCTTTTGCATATTAGATACTGAATAAGGGTTCTCAAGCTTCTGACCTAACTTTGTTATTCCTTGTAAATCCAACTCATTAGGAGATTTTGTGTCAGGTATCAAATCTTGTTCTTCACAAGACCAAGTAATTCCTCCAATTACCATTACCACAATCATTAGCTTTAACCGCATTTTTACTTTCATTCTTTTCTTTTGCTTTTATGATTAAATCTAATCAGTTCTCAATAATTATATAGTAATAACTATATTAATTTCCATTGTTTGTTGAACTGTCCCTCTGCATATTCGTTTTAAATAAAATCCAAAACTGCAATCCAAATAATATAAATGCCAATACTAAATGTAGTGGTTGAATAAATGCAGGGATTCCTAAATAAGCCATTACAACTCCTGTTCCTACACTCAATAGCACCATTGCTACCAATCCACCATATACGTTATTTAATCGAATCATTTTTCTCTTAAATAGCAAATACATCAATACGCCATGCGAAATAACAATCATCCATGAAAATGATCGATGTATCAAAAAATCTAATCCCAAATTACTTACCCAACGATCCCTGTCAATTTCTGTCAATCGAAGGGCAATAACATCTATGGCTTCTCTTACTTGAGTTCCCAATATGATCTGAATAAATAACAACAAAATACATATGCCTAACACGATATTGATTGATCGATTCTCCTTAGAAAGGACGATCACTTCTGAGTAGTTTTTACTTTTGACAACGAGGTAAATCAACATCACTACAATCACCAGTGCTGGGATCATATGGACGGTGACCATCCACGGCAATAAGTTGGTTGATACCACTATCGATCCCAACCACCCCTGAAAAACAACCAGTATCAATGAGGTCAAGGCCACATAAAACACATGTTTTTGAGTTTTTAAATGAGGAAAAGCTGCAATTGCCGTTAGAATACTTAACAAACCGATAAATGACCCTACCAATCTATTAATATATTCCACCCAAGTTTTATAGACATTGAATGGTGTCTCATGTAGAATGGATTCATCTTGTAACAACTCATCCGCTTTCTCATCGAATCCAAGCACGCGCAAATAGTTTGCAAACTTAGCATTCTTCACCATTCGTTCATCAGTGTACTTCTGCTGATAGTCTTCCGGCAACTGATCTACTGATGTCGGTGGCACCCATTGTCCAAAACACTTTGGCCAATCCGGGCAACCCATTCCAGAACCTGTGCTACGCACAATTCCTCCCACTAAAATAAGAACGTATATTGCAACAAGGGTGATGAAGCTTATCCTCGTCAGTCCCCGATGGTTATTTTTAATGTTTTGACTCATCCACCACAATTGCATCTTCCTGTGACTTCTCTTGCGCGATCAAATCGTTCTCATGTGGAAGATTAGATTCAGGAGTTTCAGAAAATGGAACCGTTTGTGGAATAAAATCTTCTTTAGCGCCTGGCTTGCTATAGTCGTATGGCCATCTGTAAACTGTCGGTATTTCTCCAGGCCAGTTACCGTGTCCAGGATTCACAGGTGTTGTCCACTCTAGCGCATTAGACCTCCAAGGATTGGCAGGTGCTTTTCTTCCTTTGAACATGCTATAGAAGAAGTTGAACAAAAAGATAAACTGTGCCGTGAATGTCAAGATCGCAGCTACACTTACGAACATATTCAAATCAGTAAATGAATTGAATGTATCGAAGTTGGTGAATGAATAATATCTTCTTGGAAATCCAGCAATGCCTATGTAGTGCATCGGGAAGAATACCAAATAGACTCCAATGAACGTAAACCAGAAGTGAATGTATCCCAATTTGGCATTCATCATTCTTCCGAACATCTTAGGGAACCAATGATATACACCAGCAACCATCCCGAAGAACGATGCGGCTCCCATTACCAAGTGGAAGTGAGCTACTACAAAATAGGTGTCATGCAATTGGATATCAATGGCTGAGTTTCCTAGGAAAAGACCCGTAATACCTCCTGAAATAAAGAAAGACACCAAACCAATAGAGAACAACATCGCTGGTGTGAACACCAGATTGCCTCTCCATAATGTAGTCAAGTAGTTAAATACTTTTACTGCCGATGGTACTGCAATAATCAATGTCAATAACATGAAGACTGATCCTAAGAATGGATTCATCCCTGTCACAAACATGTGGTGCGCCCATACTACAAATGATAGAACTGCGATCCCTAACATAGAGCCAATCATTGCTCGATATCCAAAGATAGGCTTTCTAGAATTCGTTGAAATAATCTCAGAGGTAATTCCCAGTGCAGGCAACAGCACAATATACACCTCAGGGTGACCTAAGAACCAGAACAAGTGCTGGAACAAAATAGGACTTCCTCCCATATTTGGTAGCGCCTCTCCGCCTATATATATTTCTGATAAGTAAAAACTAGTACCGAAGCTTCTATCAAATACCAATAATAAGGCTGCTGCAAATAAAACTGGGAAGGATAAAATTCCGATCACCGCTGTTAAGAAGAACGCCCAGATAGTTAATGGCATTTTCGCAAATGACATGCCTTTTGTTCTCATGTTGATGATAGTAGCGATGTAGTTGACGCTACCTAGCAAGGATGATACAATAAAGAATACCATTGCAACTAACCAAAGGGTCATTCCCAATCCAGAACCAGACATCGCCTGTGGCAATGCACTCAATGGCGGGTAAATCACCCAACCACCAGAAGCTGGACCTGTCTCTATGAATAAAGAGATGAACATAAGTACACTGGATACAAAGAAGAACCAGTACGATAGCATATTCATAAAACCTGATGCCATATCTCTTGCACCAATCTGTAATGGAATCAAGAAGTTACTAAAAGTACCACTCAATCCTGCAGTCAGCACAAAGAATACCATAATGGTACCATGCATTGTAACTAATGCCAAGTAAAATTCAGGGTCTAATTTGCCAGCAGGGTCAATCCACTCCCCCAATATTGGCTTAAGCCACGACAGATCCATTTCTGGAAAGCCCAGTTGAAGTCTAAATATTACTGAAAGTCCTCCTCCAATCACTGCCCAGAATATTCCAGAAATCAGAAATTGCTTGGCAATTATTTTATGATCTTGACAAAATATATAATTTGTCCAAAAATTTCCATGGTGTTCCTCATGGTCGTGATCGTTGTTATGCATTGTTTCTGCAGTCGCCATAGTCATTATTTATTATAAGGAAGCTTGCGCCTCTTCATTATCACTTGATTCTTCTTCCATTACAGGTATCTCTTCAACTACTGTCTCTTCCACACCTGCTTTGATCTTAGCCAATTCTTTCAATTCAGCCGGCACCAAATTCATCAACTCTTCGCTTTGGGCGAGTAAAGTTTTATGTTCTGATTTCCACTTTTCATACTCTTCTGGAGTATCTACTATAATGAGAAGTCTCATTGCAAAGTGACCTCTTCCACATACTTCTGCACATGCTAGTTCATAGTTGAATTCAGGATTTCCCGTTTCCTCCCGCATTTCAGCAGTCGTCTTGGTTGGTACAAAATGGAATTGAGTTGGCATCCCAGGTACTGCATCCATCTTCAATCTGAAGTGTGGTGCATATACACTATGAAGCACATCTCTTGCTCTTATTTTGAACAATACTGGCTTCCCTTTAGGCAGGTGTATTTCTCTAGGAATAAAATCATCCAATGCTTCCTCATCCGTAAAGTCCACACCTAGTTTGTTGTCAAGACTAATTTTTCGATAGTCAAAATCACCAAGCTTGTCGTCAGCACCAGAATATCTTGGCACCCATGCAAATTGTTGCCCAAACACTTCGATGACTTCCGAATCTGCCGGAGCTTCAGAAGTGATATCATTCCAAGCCTGCAGTCCAGTAAATACCAATCCAGCCAATACTATAGCAGGAACAACCGTCCAAATCAATTCAAGTTTGTGATTCTCTGGAAAAAACATTGCTTTCCTATCTTCCTTGTAATAATACTTCACGGGGAAAACAAATAACAATATGTGTGTTACTACAAATACAAATCCTGTTATAGCCATTGTTACCCAGAAAAGATGATCTGTAACCACACCGTGTTCTGAGGCAACAGGTAGTGTGTAATCATCAAAATAGACAATGGAATACCAGAACATCCACCCAAATCCACCTATTAGGAGAACGAGGAACAATCCTGCATTTACTTTATTACTGCCTGTAGCTATTTTCTTATCGGAACCTTTCGCAACGTTGAGTAGTGTACCGATTCTGAACATCATGAACAAAATCAGTAAGACCAATACAACACCAATTCCAATGACTATCTGAAACATATATTCTAGTTTTAAATCTTAATACCCTCTTAAATTATATATGATGATGTAAGCTCTCTTCCAACATCGGATGATTCTTCGCATACAATGGTGCTTTTGACAAGCTATTGAGCATTACATAGATAAATGCTGCGAAGAAAATCATTGCCATTCCTATTTCAAGGAATCCAAATCCACCATCTGTTTTCATTACGCCTGGTGTAATCATCAAGAAGAAGTCAAACCAGTGACCTACTATAACTATCGGACAGATCACCATCAAGAACGATGCATGTCTTTTTGCATCTCTTGTCATTAATAACAAGAAAGGCAGGAAGAAGTTTAAGACTAAGTTGAAGTAAAATATCCATTTGTAATTCGACACTTCTAATCTTTGTAAGAAGTACACCACTTCTTCAGGAATATTCGCATAGTAAATCAATAAGAACTGCGAGAACCATACGTATGTCCAGAAAATACTGAATCCAAAGATGAACTTACCAATATCATGTAAGTGATTCTCATTCACAATTTTCAAATAGCCTTGCGCTTTGAGCAGTACAACCACCAGGGTAATGAAAGCCAAACCATTTACCCACCAACTCGCGAACATGTACCATCCAAACATGGTACTAAACCAGTGAGGATCTACTGACATCACCCAGTCCCATGAGGCTACAGAGGATGAATACGCGAAAATAATCAAGAAGATCGCAGATAGTTTTCGAGCCTTCTTCCAATGTTCAACACCGCCATCGATATCTTCTGCTAGCATATGTTTTTTTATCATCTTGAATAACCAAATCCACAGGCCAAAGAATGCTACAATTCTGAATATATAGAATACAGGGAAAGTACCTTTTGCCAGTGGCCAATACCACATTCCTGCTTTTCCATTAATGATTTCATCAAAAGTATCTGTCCCTACTGCATAGAGTGAAGCATGCGTCCAATGAAACACATCATGATTGACTAACAACCAAGAAACAATCATCAAAACACCTGCTATTGGCAACCAACTTGCCATCGCCATTGGAATACGTTTCATTCCCGCTGACCAACCTGCCTGTGCAGCATATTGTATAGCGATAAAGAACACGCCTATAATAGCTAGCCCTGTGAAATAGACATTGTTAATCCACAAGCTTGAAAAAATTCTTTTCAACCAAGAAGGACTTCCGTGGTGCTCCTCGCCACCTTCGTGTTCAGGTTCTTCGCTCACATCAGTGGCCGTATGTACATCACCTGCATCAGCCAATAATGATTGAGTGGTCTCAGTCATTGCATGCTGCTCTTCTTCTCCGTGGTGACCACTATTCATAGTCATAAAAACACCCAGTGCAAACAGGACAAGTCCTACTGCTGCCAGAATAAATAGCTTCTTTTTAGCTCCAGCGGTAAATGTATATCTTTCTTCAGTCATGATATCTTTTTTAATGCTTCTGGATTATTGTTGTTGAAGTGTTTGTACAAATCTGGTGATTTTCCATCGTTCTTCTGCACTCAGCTGTGAGGCATGAGCACCCATTCTACCTTTTCCATGTGTAATCACATGAAATATGTGTCCTTCTGGTTTGTTTTTGATCGCTGCAGAATTGTATGCTGGCACTCCTAAGAATACCTCTCCAACTTTACCAGGCTCTATACCTTTGTCTCCATGACAGTGCTCACAAAATTTGCCGTACAATATTTTTCCTTCTGCCTCTATTTCAGCAGTCATTGGTAATGGGCTTTTCATCGACTCAGCTGCCAACTCCAAGTCATCTTTTTCGAGTCTATATGGTAGATAACCATCCTTGTTTCTTCTGACAGTATTTGCAGGAGGAGTCCTCATGTTCATACCATTGGCATTGAGCGGGTTAGAGCTATAATACTCTCCTGTTCCATTGTCCAGTGAACTTACCCAATCTCCAGCAGTAGGGTCTGTGATCTGCTTCAAAGGCTCATAGGCTACCGAATGATACATGTTAGGCGCATATTCAAGTCCTGTATTGTCACCTCCAGCGCACGATGCCAATACAGCAGCTCCAGCTAGTAAAAAGGTGTATTTATATGTTTTTAAAAGACGCATACTTTATGATTCGTTTTTGGTCTTAATCAAATTTTTTATCATTCACTTCTGAAGCACCAGACGCATTCAACACTTTGTTGATCTCGTCCTTGCTCAGGTTATTCTTATCTAAGTCAACTGCCATCACATGCTTGTCATCAGTGCTTCTGAGATCAAATATACGTGGCTTACCATATGGCTTCAAGTTACTCACGATCATGAAAGTAGCTACCATACCCAATGCCGACAACAATACTGTCAACTCAAATGAGACAGGCACAAATGGTGGCAATGAAATAAAATCTTTACCACCAATGATCATTGGCCAATCAACTCCCAGCATCCAAGTTTGCATAGTGATGGCCAAAGTCAACCCCAATGCTCCAAACATAAATGCTGCTATAGGCAATCTAGTTCTTTTGTATCCCAATGCATGTTCCAATCCATGTACTGGGAATGGAGAATATACTTCATGAATTTTCACTCCGCCATCTCTTACCTCGGTGACTGCTTTGAGCAATACATCCTCATCGTCATAAATACCGAGAACAAAGTTTTTTCCGCTTTCCATTTTTATTTCTTTTCAGATGAAGATTTCACAATACTTTTGATCTCTGCCATGTTGATCACTGGGAAAAACTTAGCAAATAATAAGAATAGGGTAAAGAACACTCCGAAGGTGAATAAGTAAACACCCACATCATATCTTGTTGGATAGAACATCGCCCAACTAGAAGGCAAGTAGTCTCTGTGCAAGGAAGTCACGATAATCACGAAACGCTCAAACCACATTCCGATGTTTACTACGATTGACAATACAAAAGTAGAAACTATACTTGTTCTTATTTTCTTAAACCAGAATAACTGTGGTGCAATCACGTTACAACTCATCATAGATGCATATGCCCACCAATAAGGTCCAAATGCTCTGTTGATAAATGCATATTGTTCATATGGCACTCCTGAGTACCATGCGATCACAAACTCTGTGATGTAAGCCACACCTACAATAGAACCAGTGATGATGATGACAATGTTCATCAGCTCAATGTGATAGATCGTAATGTAGTCTTCTAGTTTAAATAATTTTCTGGTCATTAACATCAATGTCAATACCATCGCAAATCCTGAGAAGATCGCTCCAGCCACAAAATATGGAGGGAAGATAGTCGTATGCCATCCAGGTACTACTGAAGTTGCAAAGTCAAAAGATACAATAGTGTGTACTGAAAGTACAAGTGGTGTTGCCAATCCAGCAAGGATCAAGGCTACTGACTCATATCTTGCCCAAGTTTTCGCTGCTCCATCCCATCCAAAACTCAAAGCTCCGTATGCTGCTTTTGAAATTTTGTTTGTAGCACGATCTCTGATCGTAGCAAAATCAGGAATCAAACCTATATACCAAAATACCAATGATACCGTGAAGTATGTACTAATCGCAAACACATCCCAGAGTAGCGGTGAGTTGAAATTCACCCACAGTGATCCGTACGTATTGGGTAGTGGCAATGCCCACACAAATCCAATCCAAAGTCGCCCCATGTGTAACATCGGGAACATCAAGGCGCAAATAACAGCGAAAATAGTCATTGCTTCAGCGGCTCGATTTATTGACATTCTCCATTTCTGTCTAAAAAGTAACAGAATGGCGGAAATCAGCGTACCTGCATGACCAATACCAACCCACCATACGAAGTTAGTAATGTCCCATGCCCAGCCAACAGTCTTGTTAAGCCCCCAAACACCTACACCTTCCCACAAAAGCATGGCTACTGCATAAAATCCAATAGCCAGAACACCTAGGGATACGGCCATACCAATCATCCAACCAGTAGTTGGCTTCCCTTCTACCTGACGACAGATATCTTCAGTAACATCATGTACTGTTTTTCCTCCTGTTATTAGTGGTTCTCTTAGGGATGAAGAAACTTGCATATTTGTTATTTATTTAACTTTTAAATATTTGATACTACTAAGCGTTTGTTTTGTTTCTGATTTTGGTCAGGTAAAACACATTTGGTCTTACACCAATCTCTTCCAAAACATGGTAAGCACGCTTATTCTTCATTATTTTCTTCTCTTTGGCCTTGTCTCCATCCTCGATCTTCAATAGGTCAGAGATTTGTGTGTCTTTGCTATTCATATCACCGAATACAAGCGCTCCAGTAGTACAAGCAGCCGCACAAGCGCTAGTCACTTCTCCATCTCTTACTTCTCTTCTTTCTTTCTTCGCTTCCAACTTACCCGATTGGATACGTTGTACACAGAAAGAACATTTTTCCATCACTCCTCTAGATCTTACCGTCACATCAGGATTCAATACCATCTTACCGATCTCAGTATTCATCTGAGGGTTTGACTTAGCAAATTGCTCATTGTCATGGTATTTGAACCAGTTGAATCTTCTCACTTTGTAAGGACAGTTGTTCGCACAATATCTTGTACCGATACATCTGTTGTAAGTCATCTGGTTTAGGCCTTCTGTACTATGTGTAGTTGCTGCGACTGGACAAACAGTCTCACAAGGAGCATTGTTACAGTGCTGACACATCATCGGTTGGAATACAACCTCAGGATTTTCTGATGCTCTTTCTAATTCGTCATTGTTAGAGACTCCTTCACTTGTGTAGTATCTGTCAATTCTCAACCAAGTCATCTCTCTGCGATTGATAACCTCGTCTTTACCCACCATAGGAACATTGTTCTCTACATTACAGGCTACCACACAGGCACTACATCCATTGCATGAGTTCAAGTCAATAGACAATCCCCAATGATGGCCTTTGTATTCGTGCCCTTTCCACATGGTCAACTCACCTGGCCTTACCGTGCCATCTTCACTCGTCCAAGTAGCTACATGAGGGTGGAATCTTCCAGCCCCTTCGTCTTTCTTGTACTCGCCAAGTGTAGTCTCTTGAATAATTGATTGTCTGCCCATGAACGTTTGTGCAGTCTGTGTTTGTGCCAAACGATAAGTTTCTTCGGTCAACGCTACAGTTACTCCAGTAGTAATATTGAAATTTTGCCTTCCTTTGAGCGTCCCCACCAATGGATAAGCATCTACTCCTACATCGTCAGCCACTCTTCCTGCGTTCTTTCTACCATATCCCAATGCCAATCCAATTGTGCCATTGGCTTGGCCAGGCTGAACGACTACCGGCAAATTGATCGTCTCACCGTTCACAGTAATGTTGGCCTTTCTGGTATTGCCTTCACTCACTCTGAAACCAGCGTCTTTCAAAGACATCGTAATGTAATTGTCCCAAGTTACTTTTGTGATCGGATCTGGAAGTTCTTGCAACAATGGATTGTTCGACATCGAACCGTTTCCAATGGCGGTTTTTTGGTATATCACCAATTCGATCTCAGTACTTGTTGCTTTGTAGTTCTGTGCAATAGAAGTAGCCTCCATTGCAACATCACCAGCAAAAGTAGCTCCTGAAGCGACTACTTCAGCATCATTGGTGAATACACCATCATGCAATGACTTATCCCAGAATTGTTGGAAGTCAGTAGATGTTGATTGTGCAGTGAAATAAGTATTTTTCCAGTTTTCTTTTAAATAATCAAAATAGTCAGCACTTGTCGCTCCCGACCAAGTCAAGAAAGAAGATTGTGCTTGTCTCGTTTTGAATATAGGAGTAATAGCAGGCTGTGCTAAGCTGTATTGTCCAGTTTTAGGAGAAGCATCATTCCATGATTCCAAGTAGTGGTTATCAGGAGCAACGTAATCCATCATTTTAGCCGTCTCATCTTCAATATAAGAAGTAGAAATTTTTAATGCTATTTTGCTCAATGCTGCTGCTAGCTTCGCACCATTGTGATAATCATAAACAGGATTTGAGTTGAAGAAAATAACTGCACCGATATTGCCTGCATTCGCATCAGCAATAAACCCGTCCATCATTGTCTCATCACCTTGTCTGTAGTTCACCGCTTTATCCAAATCGATCGTGGCACCATAGCTACCTAGCAGGTCATTCGTTGCATTAACCAATACCTGTACAGCTGGATCATTTGATCCTGAAACCAATAGAGCCTTGCCCTTGGCATTCCAAAGATCTTTGGCTGCTGCTTCAATGTGATTTACCTCACCTACTTTAGCTGTGCTGACCGCAGCCGCACCAGCCTTTTGAGCAATGGCATTGTATATTTGTGCGACCACCAACCCTTCCTGAGAAGGTTTCATAGTAGCTCTGTAATCTGCATTAGACCCTGTCAATGTCAAGTTAGACTCAAACTGATAGTGTCTAGACATTGTTTTTTTCTTCTCTCCTACTTTCCTTGTCTCAGCATACTGAACAGCATTCTCAATTGTCGATCCCCAAGTTCCTAAGAAATCAGCTCCAACACTGACGATGACATCAGCTTTGCTAAAGTCATAAGAAGGAATCACTTTCATTCCGAAAGATTCTTCATTGGCTCTCGCCATACCGCTCATAGACACTTGATCGTATGTCACATGCTCAGCGGTTGTATATTTTGTTTTGAAGTCTTCGATGGTTTTCATAGTAGTAGGACTCAATACCGAGTTGCTTACTATGCGTATTTGACGACCACCTGCGATTGCTTCATCCAGCTTAGCGATCACTTCTTTATCCAATGCATCCCAAGTAGTATCGGCACCTTTTGCTTTTGGTCCTTTCAATCTAGCTTCGTCATAAAGAGACAATACAGAAGCTTCAACCTGAGCATTGGTACCTCCTCTTGTAACTGAAGACAAGTCATTTCCACTTACTTTGATAGGTCTTCCCTCCCTAGTCTTTACCACTACACTACAATAATCACCTCCATTGAGGTAAGTAGAAGCATAATAGTTGGCTACCCCAGGATCAATATCCACAGGTTTGTTCACATAGGGAATTGCTTTTCTGACTGGAGCCTCACAAGCTGCCAATGAAGCAGCTGCAATACTGAATCCCATCATTTTCAAGAAGTCTCTTCGTGAACTTCCTTCACTAGGTTCTTCTGCAATGGTTTCAGGAAACTCTCTTTCTGCATTCTTCACGAAGGCAGGATCGTTAGATAATTGCTCTATACCTTTCCAGTATGTTTTTTGATTATCTTTCATGTGTTTATTATCAGTGGAGTCTGTCTTGTCTAAATTATATTACTAGTAGTGGCACTTCGCACATTCCAACCCGCCATTGTCTTCTACTTTCATTGCATTCTTGCTTTCAGAATCGTGCAATTCTACCAATTTGTCATAATACTCGTTGCCCTTCGTATTCAAGTCAGTTTTTCTATGACAGTCGATACACCATCCCATGGTCAATAAAGAATGCTGACGAACAACATCCATTTCTTCAATAGGTCCATGACAAGTTTGGCATTCTACTTCTCCCACATTCACGTGTTGTGAGTGATTGAAGTATGCCAAGTCAGGTAAGTTGTGTACCCTCACCCATTCGATAGGCGTATTGGTCTCAACTGCAGCATATATTTTTTGAATCTCTTTAGAATCTGTTTTGATACTGCTGTGACAGTTCATACAGATATTTGGTGATGGAATATTCGCGTTCTTACTTTTCTGAACACCCGTGTGACAGTAGTTACAATCTATCTCGTACTGTCCTGCATGAATTTTATGTGAAAATGCAATAGGCTGCTTAGGTGCATAGTTTCTCTGAACTCCTATAGAGAACAGTCCGGCAATCACTCCTTTGAATACGATTGCAGTAAATAAAAATATCACCAAGAAAATAACTGGCTTGCTTGTAAGGGTCTTCCCAATAGAGAATGATTGATTAACAACTTCTCTATCGTCTTCGTCCAGGTCCTTCTTGTCGCCTACATATCTTGTTAATACTGAGATCATAAACCCAAGTACCATTAAAATCAAAACCAACACGACAACAAGTCCAATCAAAATAGCATTTAGATATTCTGTAGCTACACCACTTCCACCGCCTGTTGAAGCACCATCTTGAGTTTCTGCAACGACTTCAGCCACTGGAGGGTTGTCAGTTTCATTTTTCACATAAGCAAGAATGTCTAATATCTCCTCATTGGTGAAATCAGAAAACGCAGTCATTTCTGTCTGATTGTATTCATCGTACAGAGCCACTGCGTAGGCATCACCACTTTGAATAACTTTCTGTGAATTCTTTACAAACCCAAAAATCCATTCGATAGAAGGTGCTCGATCATATACATCCTTCAATGCTGGTCCGACCAAACGATTCTGTACGCTGTGACAGGTTTTACAATTAGCATTGAACAAACTCTTGCCTGCACTGATGTTAGCTTCATCCGTAGGAATCTCTTGTCCAAAGGACGCGATAGATATCAGGGAAAGAAAGACAGTAAAGGAGAGTGATGTGAAAATGCGAGCGATGGAAACTTTTCTCGTCATGTTGAAGTTATTTATTGTAACCAATTTTTCAGTCATTCGTGGTTGTAAGTGCTACAAATCTACTATCTCCCTCTATTATTTCAAACACTCCCAACAAGGCTTTTTTCCACAAGGTCTAAAAACTCATAATCATGAGTAATTAAAAGAGATAAAAACATGACTGAAGTCATGTATAAGTATGATTTGAGTGATTATTTAGAACGTTTATAAATAGCAAAAAGCTTTAATAATCACTCATTTCCAACCTCCACGTCTTAGGCACGTAAAATTCTAAAAACAAGCAAGCATGTGCCTCGATTTTTAATCACTTTTTTAGCACTTATTTTATCATCTTACTGTGTACAAGGACAATACACACTAACCGATATCCAATCGGATGAAAAAAAACGCTTTAACAAGATTAGATCACATCTTCGTAAAATCCCCAACCAGCATACCATGTCTTCATTTACCTTGAGCAGCCAGATAAATAAAATTGCATTTACTGATTTGGAAAAAGCTTATGCGGCATTCTATTGGGTGGCCTCAAATATTACCTATGATGTGAAGTCATTTCTGGAAGACATCACCCCTCCATACCAGCCGAAAGAGGTACTAAAAACTAAATTGGCTGTCTGCAGTGGCTATGCCTATTTGTTCAAAGCACTGTGTGATGAACTAGGCGTAACCAGCCAAGTGCTTCATGGGTACTCGAAAGGATATGGGTATGATCCGCGCCAACCTTTTAATTTAAGTAATCATTCATGGAACAGCGTTCAAATTAATAATCGCTGGTACCTCCTTGATGCAACTTGGGCTACATCAAGGAGTAATGATCGCTCTACTTTCACATCAGTAAACCAGGCCTTTTTTCTTACACATCCAAAAGAATTCATCAAAGACCATCTGCCCGAAGATCCTAAATGGCAGCTTCTTTCTCCTCAACTATCTTTAGAAGACTTTGAAGATAATACTTCGGCACAAATGAAAATAAAATATGCATTGGTGATCAATGATGACATCGAACATATCGAGCAGTATGTCGATATAGGAACTAGAGAGGTTGCTTTGCAAAAAAGAATACTGGCGTTCAATACCAAGAATACTAATGCAGTCTATAAACTCGGTGTTGCGTTGATGTATCAAGCACTTGACACCATGGATACAATGCATAGGTTGAACTATCAAAATGTGCTATCAGCAGTGCCTGAATACAAATACAGGATTTATGATCTATTGGATCAAGCAGCCTTACATTTTGAACGTGTATCAACAGGTCCCACATATGAGTCATCACAAACTTTCTTAACAGAAACAACTTATCAGAAAGGTGTGTTCAACTACGAAGTGGCGCAAATTATTTATGATACAACAATCCCATTGACTAAGGAAGAATATGAACCTTTAAGAACTGAATTTGCCGAAGCACGAATTGCATATTATAAAATAGCACGTGAATATTTCAAGAATATTCCATCCTCCTCGTGGTATTATGAAAATTCACAAAGTTATCTAAGAGCTATTGAGCAAGAGCAAAAGGATGTGGTTACTTCACTGAATCAGTAGAAATTTTAACCGCAACGGACGCAATGTTTTATACGCAAAGATCGCAAGGATAATAAGGATTTTTCTTGCCTTTGACGACTAATGGCAAGGATCTTTAATACAGACTTTTTTTGCGAACCTTGCGAATTCTTAGCGTGCTTGGCGGTTAACTAAAAAAATAATACATTTCATTCCCTTAAAATATAATCCCCCTCAGCACGACTACTTATTCAATGAAAAGAATTTTAAAAATGATCGCAATCTCAATTATATCACTTGTTGTACTATTAATCATAGGCGTATTATTATTTACCAATATATCTCCAGAGTTTGGGTCGGGCGCCAAAGGTGAGCGTCTGGAGCGGATGAAATTATCCCCTTACTATGCCAAAGGCAAGTTCATCAATTCTGTACCAACCGCTCAAGGTCTGAAAGACTGGAAAGACATACCAGGTGTACTTTACAAATTCATCAAAAAAGAACCTAACCAAATGCCTGATTGGGAAATCCCGGTAAACAAAATTGATTCGCTCAATATTACAAAGACGCCAGACACACTGACGCAACTTACCTGGTTTGGTCATTCCGCATTTTTATTGGAAATGGATGGGAAGAAAATCTTGATAGATCCAATGCTCGGTGATGTACCCTCACCCGTATCAATTATGGCCAATAAACGTTTTAATCCGAATCTTCCTATTGCTATCGAAAAACTACCTAAAATTGATGCCATAATCATATCACATGACCACTATGATCACCTGGATTATGGATCGATCACAGCGCTCAAAGACAAAACGGATCACTTCTATGTACCACTCGGTGTAGGTGCTCACTTAGAAGGTTGGGGCGTGCCTGCCAGCAATATCACAGAACTGGCATGGTGGGAAGATGCCAAACTAGCTCACATTGCTCTGACAGCCACTCCTGCAAGGCATTTTTCAGGAAGAGGATTGGGTGATGCTAATAGTACGCTTTGGGCTTCTTGGGTGATCAAAGGCAAAAAAGACAATATATTTTTTAGTGGTGATTCTGGATACTTTGATGGGTTCAAAGAGATTGGAGATAGATTTGGTCCATTTGACATTGCCATGGTTGAGTGTGGACAATACAATGATATGTGGGCGGACATCCATATGATGCCTGAAGAATCTGCTCAAGTTGGGTTGGATGTTCGTGCTAAAACGATCATGCCTATTCATTGGGGAGCATTTAAACTTTCATTGCACACATGGACTGACCCTGTTGAGCGAATCACTAAAAAAGCAAAAGAGCTAGGAGTCAACGTTACTACTCCTGAGATTGGAGCAACATTTACTGTTAATGGAGAAAGTTATCCTGAGGGAGAGTGGTGGGTGAGGAAATAAGTTGGTCAGTTAAGCAGTTGATGGTTGCTCAATTGGCATTTTCACACATCGCCAAATGTATGAATCATAGCTTTGATTTGCACGGTGACTTTGAGCTGCTATGATTTCATGCATAATGTTCGTATTATTTGTTTTTATGTTTTTCAATCCAACTAACTGCTCTTTTAAGAATTTCAGGATCATCATTGAATTTTCCCAAACTTGTGTTACAACTACTGCATAACCAACCTCTGATACTGCCGTCTTCATGGCTATGATCCAAAACAACATCATTGACATGTTCGCGGATAATAGCTTTCAGACAAATAGGACATTCAAATACTTCTCCAATTTCAGGTCTAGGATGTTTAGCAATAAACTCTCGTTTTAACTTGGAGTCTGCTTTTGCTTTTTTAGAATAGCACTCTCTACAGATTGGTCTTCGGAGTACTCTATTGTTTTTCCCGAATTGATTTGGAGCAAAATCTTCAAGATCTTTTTCGATTCTACATTCTCTACAAACTTTAGATTCCGGTTCTGGCATATTCTACTGAATCTTGGGAAGGTTTGTATTTAGAAATTCTTTCATTTGCAAGACGGCAATAATCAGGATTTATTTCACTACCTAGATAATGTCTGTTTTCGAGCATGCACATTTTGGCAACTGTTCCACTTCCAATCATTGGGTCATAAACTAAATCACCTTCGTTGCTCCATGAACGAATGTGGTCTAATGCTAAGCTTTCAGGAAAAATAGCAGGATGTTCATGTGCTATTTGATCATTTGTTGAATGACCCTTTCCGATGCGGTATTCCCAAATATTAGTGCGCCTTCCATATTCACCATACCCCCCTCTTTTTACTTGAAGCAACTCACCTGTTCTAAGTCTTTTTGTTCCTTGATCCCCACTACGGGATTCTTTGTTTTGTCTATCTTTTATCAGATTGAGTGTTTTTGGTTTCCCTTTAGAAAGTATAAACATATATTCAAAAGTTTGCCAATAAGTCGTGTTGTTACCACATGCTCCTCTGGGAGGTTTAGAATATATCATGGTATCAAAAAGATTAAAACCGCACTCTTTGAAAAATAAGGCTTGTCTAAAAGAATTACCCGTTTCATTACCAGAAGTAGTAGAATCTCCCACCACCCATACAACTACACCACCTTCCTTTGTGATTCTGAACAGCTCTTTCGCGATCTTCTCAAAAGGAAATGAATAACCATTGAATTCACTTGTGCCTGTTTTTACAAAGTTATTATATGTTCGAAGGTCATCATATGGAGGAGAAGTAACGGTAAGATCTATGGAATTAAAAGGGAGATTTGCCATGGTAGTCAAGCAATCTTCATTATAAATTTTATTTAATTCTAAGGCTACTGGCATAATGATGTAATTTTTTACTTACAAAGGTAAGTTAGTGGATTCTTAATTAAACTCAAATTTGGCCAATATTTTAACCAAAATATGCGCAATTTTATGAAGCACAAAAACTGAACAACTATCAACTGAGTAACTGAACAACTAAATACTAGTTCATCAACTCCTCGATTCCCTCCACTTCAATAGGGATGTCCCCCATTAGGTCATTGAGTCCATCATCGGCAATAACAACATCCATCTCAATATTTTATACAGAGATACAAACTTCTTAATAGCACAATACTTGGTTCTCCATCAGGGAAATCGGGTTTAACATATTCGAAGTCATTTCGTATGTTCTCAAGAGATGAAATCGAAGGAGAGCAGGAGAAATATTTACCATGAAGTTGATTTTCTTGTAATTTTGGTAAAGATTCCTGCGGAATGACTTCTAAGCTGGTGAGACTACCGGGAAAATAATCAACACTTTTTTTAAACCCGATTTCCCTGGGTTCTCCATCAGTTAGAGTGTAAGAGTGATGATTTCTAATACAGAACATCAGAAACTCATTGAATATGATTATTATTGATCATGACTAAAGTTTCATCATTTGTTAAAATGATTCTAAATACAGGAATAGAAGGAGGAACTGCTCCTTTTGATAAAAGGCGTATTCAACTCATCAATTTCATTGTACTTATATCAATTACAGTAGGAACTATTAGTGAAATATTTGCTTTATATAGTTTAGGTTTTGTCTGGGAAGGGTTCTTGATGTATTTAAGTCCCATGATACTATTGGTTGCCATACTGTATCTAAATTCTATTAAAAAGTATGATTTTGGTCGTATTGCAATTGCCGTATTAGCTAATGTTACTTTATTTATTTTGATGGCTTATTGGGATTCTAACCTGAGAGCCTCTCAGTTTTATTTTGTCAATTTTGTTATTTACCTAGCAATATTCGAGAAGTATAAATCAATCATATTTTGGAGTATAGTTACTTTTGGTATTTTCGTAATAGGCACATATTTACAAGTCTATCATATCTTCACACCTGTCTTTGCTCCTGAATCGAAAATGATTCCTTTTTTTCGATTTATGTTTATAATTATAACATCTATCTTCTTATTCTTATTTACACTATTTTTTAAGAAAGGAAATGATGATTATCAGAAAACATTGAATCATACCAATGAAAAACTCCAGAGCGCTTTAAAAACCATTAATGAGAGAAATTTGAAACTTCAAGAAAACATATCTGAAAAAGAAGTGTTGATTCAGGAAATAAATCATCGCGTTAAAAATAATTTGCAAGTGATATCCAGTCTTTTTGACCTTCAATTGGATAAAAACTTAAATGACAAATCACATAAGATATTACAAGAATGTAAAAATCGTGTGAATGCAATATCTCTGGTGCATGAAAAATTATACCTTTCTACAAATTTCGAACAAATAGATCTGAAAGGATACGTCTCTGATTTAATTTTAAATATTTCTCAAAGTCATGTCACAACCAAAGTGTCAACTAAACTTTTCATAAGCAACTTTAGGTTAAACATGGACAACACCATATATATTGGCCTCATTATCAATGAGTTAGTTACTAATTGCTATAAATATGCATTCGAAGGAAACAAAGGTAAACTAATGATTTCATTGCAAAAGAAAGAGGGTATCATTTCACTTGTGGTACAAGATAACGGAAGTGGGTTACCCAATGATTTTAATTTTGAGTCTTCTACTGAGAGTGAATTAGGAATTAACTTGGTAAGGATGTTAACAAGGCAACTAAAAGGTGAGTCTCAATTTGAAAGCGATAAAGGTTTAAAGGTTACTATCAATTTTGCTGCATGAAATACAAGATAATCATCATAGAGGATGAAGTCATCATTGCAGAAAATCTGAGACGAATCATCACCAAGTTGGGATATGATGTTATTGTAGTTGCAAACTCTTATGCTGAGGGGGTAAAAGTAATACATTCCATTCAACCGGACTTATACCTTATCGACATCAATTTAAAGGAGGGAAAAGACAATGGTATTAAACTGGCAAAGCTGATAAACGATGTCTCAAACAAACCAATAATCTACATAACTTCCAATGCTGATTCAAAAACTGTGAATGAAGCTAAACTCACAAACCCCATAGGATATATATTGAAACCATTTAATGAGCAGACTATTTATAGTACGCTTGAGATTTCATTATTTAATCAGTCAAATCATATTGATGGAATTAATGTGAGACATAAAGGTGATTTAATAAAAATTCTATTTAAAAACATCTTATATATAAAGGCAAGTTCAGTATATGTAGATATACATGCTACTCAAGGGATATTTATTCATAGAGATACATTTGTTGAGTTGATGAAAGTATTACCCGCTAACTTTATCCAGATTCACCGTTCGTACATCGTCAATATAAATCACATCGAATCTTTCAATAGTTCCCAGGTAACTTTAACAGTAGCAAAAATTCCAATAGGTAGAACTTTTAAAAATCAATTCCAACAAGCTATCACAGATAGATAGGGTTTGCGTACATATAGTTATCTAAATACTGTAGTTCGTATATAAAAACCAGTTGTCTATAACATAAATATTAAATATAACCACATAAGAGCAATATTTACTCTTATGATAATGATAAAAAACCTCATTTGGCTTATTCCATTAGGGTTGATATTATTGGCAACACCTTCGGCTCAAGCCCAAAATATTCATCGATCTACCTTAGGTAGTAATGGCACATCCACTGAAGTAATACTAAAGGGGAAAACCTACCATGTAAGTCAGAGTATTGGTCAAGCCAGCGTGATTGGTACCGTTAGTAGTTCAGGTTATGTTGTTGGTCAGGGATTTCAACAATCTTCATTACATGTAGCAAAAATCAATGAATCAATCAACGATTTGGATGTAGCAATATATCCAAACCCTGTCATTACAACCCTTAATATTCGCATCAATGAAGAAGTTCTATCACGTGTTGATGTTTTCCTATATGATATGGCTGGTGTAACTAAACATAATGATAGCTATGAGTCTTCCCAAACCTATCAGGTCGATATGACTGTACTCAAAACTGGTATATACATACTCAGACTTAGAATGGGTGAAAAGAATTTTACGACACAACTCATAAAAAAATGAAACCCCTATCGTTGACACTCATTTCATTTGTTCTGTTCATATCAACGGCCAATAGCCAGCAAATCATGGTCGAATCGGGGAAGTCTATTACTTCCTTATCCTTTGATGATTTCCAATCCAATTCTTTGGGGAATATCCAACCTGCAACTCAAAACTACATCTCTTTTGGGTATCGAAAAAAAGCTATAAAAGAGATTCTATATGTAATAGCTGGTACAGGTATTCATTCTTATGGAGCCAAAGGAAGTGACAATAATCAAAACTTTTTTGGATGGGAAGCCACCTATTTGAGTATCTACACTGGGGTAGAAGTGAAAATCCTAAGATATCAAAGCCTAGAATTTTCTCTCAGGATAAGAGCATCTCCAGAATTTATCATACAAGGTGTTCAAACACTGAATAATCAAGTATTCAACTTAGTTGGTCAAGAGGACTTTGATAAAGCCAATTTATTTTTCCGAGGTGGAGCTATGGTGGAATACGGTCTCATTTATGCTATGTCTCTTTTTGTTCAATACAAATATGGTGTGAGTACTCAGTTGGCTAATCCATCACTGAACAATCGCGGAAGATTACAATTTCAAGCTCACGATATAGGTTTTGGCATAGTCATAAATTTAGACTCCCAAGAATCTCGAAAATTTAGAAAGAAAGTAAAAAAATCAAACAATAGAGGATCTATATAAACCTAATTATAAAATTAAGTCATGAAAAAATATCTATACACGCTATTGATTATTCTAATAATGATCAATACAGCACAAGCACAGACTGATGGAATAAGCTATCAAGCAGTCATCCTGAATCCTAATCAACAAGAGCTACCTGGAGTAGATGCCAAGGCTGGTGTCTTGCCGAAGAAAAACATTAGCCTACGCTTCACGATCATCAACAGCAATGGATCTAATGATTATCAAGAAACGCACGCTGTAAAAACTGATGCCTTTGGTATGGTCAACCTTTTTATCGGAAGTGGAAATCAGACATCTAACAATAGTTTTGAAGAAATAGATTGGGATGGGACAGCCAAGAGCTTACAAGTTGATATTGATGTTGATGGAGGAAATGAATACACTGCTTTGAGCAATCAAATGCTCACATTCATACCTTATGGTGCGCATAGAGATATTTCAGCAACTGGTACTTTAACTGTTGATGGTGTCGCCACATTTAAAAATGATATTAATATAAAAGGAACAACTACTTTCGAAAGAGATACAAAAATCAGCGGTGATCTATTTGTCAATGGTAAAGTGAATGTGATTGATATTACCACTTTACAAAGTGACTTAACGGTAGATGGAGTCACTCATTTAAATAATGTTTTAACTGTTAATAATGCCAGTCCCACTAACCTATCTGGTACTTTGGATGTAACAGGGAAAACGCTACTAAATGATAGCCTTTCTGTGATGGGAAATACAAATATTGAGGATGCACTAACGGTAAATGGAATCACTAACCTCAACAAAGCACTTACTATAAATAATGCCAGTCCCACTAACCTATCTGGCATTTTGAATGTAACAGGGAAAACGCTACTAAATGATAGCCTTTCTGTGATGGGAAATACAAATATGGAGGATGCACTAACGGTAAATGGAATCACTAACCTCAACAAAGCACTTACTATAAATAATGCCAGTCCCACTAACCTATCTGGCATTTTGAATGTAACAGGAAAAACGCTACTAAATGATAGCCTTTCTGTGATGGGAAATACAAATATGGAGGATGCACTAACGGTAAATGGAATCACTAACCTCAACAAAGCACTTACTATAAATAATGCCAGTCCTACTACTCTTTCTGGCATTTTGAATGTAACAGGGAAAACGCTACTGAATGATAGCCTTTCTGTGATGGGAAATACAAATATGGAGGATGCACTAACGGTAAATGGAATCACTAACCTCAACAAAGCACTTACTATAAATAATGCCAGTCCCACTAACCTATCTGGCATTTTGAATGTAACAGGAAAAACGCTACTAAATGATAGCCTTTCTGTGATGGGAAATACAAATATGGAGGATGCACTAACGGTAAATGGTCTCTCCTCTTTATCCAATCTCATAGTGAGAGGAGATGGGGAAATTAATGGTGATCACATTGCGCTATTTGAAAACACGGGTGGAGGTCAAGCAGATGGTATTGCCATCCGTATCAATAAGGAAACATTGAGCTTTAGGAATCGATTTGTGACATTTTATGGTAAAAATAACTACGTGGCTGGTCGAATAGAAAGTTTTGACTTAGTCGGTGGAGATACGTTTGAGTCATTTCCAATACCAGATTTTGCCAACCTTTTCAATGTCTTTGATTTTGACAATGTGCTAACAGGAGGAGCCTTGCCTTCGTTAAGTTTTACTGGAGGTAGTCTGCCAAGTGCATCGTTCAGAAGAGGAAGTTTGCCCTCGATAAACTTTGAAAAGTTTACATTCAATGATGGTTCTCTCCCTTCCCTTACTTTCAATTCAGGTTCATTCCCCACTCCCAATTTCAATACCGGATCATTCCCCACCTTAAATTTTGATGGTTTTTTTAACCCCACCACAGGTGCAACCGCTCAAGCTGACATTGGGAACATAGTAGGTTGGGGTACGCGTAACGGTTACCCAGGATATATGCCTAGTGGACCTTGGTCAATTGCGGCTATACCACTTGTTCTAGCTGCGAAACAACTCGCCATGAACCAAGGCGTTATATACGGCTCTAAAGGGGCGGATTATGCTGAATGGTTAGAAAAAGAAAATCCAGAAGAAAAGTTTGTATTTGGTGAAGTAGTTGGGGTTAAAGGGGGAAAAATATCTAAAAACACTCGAAATGCTGATCAGGTATTGACCATTTCTTTAGCCCCAATCGTATTAGGAAATATGCCTGATGAGGATAGAAAAGAAGATTTTGAAAAAGTTGGTTTTATGGGACAATTGCCTGTCCTAGTACTCGGTAACGTAGAAGTTGGAGATTACATCGTGGCATCAGGCTACAATGATGGTTATGCGAAAGCCATCTCATCGGAAGATATTCAGCTTCAAGACCTTAAAGACATCATAGGCAAAGCATGGTCTTCTTCCAATGGGAATAAAGTCAACCTAATCAATGTATCTGTAGGATTGAAAACTAACGAGTGGGTCGATATATTTGACCAACAGGAAAAACGGTTGAATGCATTGGAATCAAAGCTTCTCGATTTAGAATCTGTATCAGACAGGTTGAATAAATTAGAAGCAGCAGTTCAACAAATAGGTATCAACTAGTGTTAAGTTAAGTGTACTGTGTCGTATAAGTTGCCGATATTTTTGTTCTAGGCGATGCGAAAAAAATGAGCCTAGCCGTAGCTAAGGGCGTGTTTTTCAAAGAAGTATAGGGCAAAAAGATCAAAGCTTGGTTCGGCTAAAGTATGCTTAACTTAACACTAGTAATAATAGAAACGAGCTGATGACCTCAGAATTATTGGCTGTTGAGTTATAACTAATGCAATACTCATCATCGAATGACTAGCCAACCATCAACTGTGAAACTGAATAACTGTAAAACTGAGTAATCAATTCATCAACCCCTCGATCTCCTCCACTTCGATAGGAATATCTCTCATCAGATCATTGAGGCCATTTTCAGTAATGACTACATCATTTTCCAATCGGATGCCGAGATTCTCCTCGGGTATATATATGCCTGGCTCAACAGTGAACACCATACCAGCTTCCATTTTACGGTAAACGTTGCCTATATCATGTACGTCAAGTCCCAAATGATGAGAAGTTCCGTGCATGAAATACTTTTTATAAGCTGGGCTATTTTGATCTTGATTCTTAACATCTGTACGGTCGATCAACCCCAGACCTATTAATTCTGTTTCCATCACCTTACCCACCTCTTTGTGATATTCGGGAATGGTATTACCAGGAATGAGCATTTCCATCGCTTGGCGCTTCACTCTGAGTACCGCATTATATACATCCTTTTGTCGCTGAGTAAATCTACCGGATACAGGAACACATCTGGTCATATCCGCATTGTAGTTGCCATACTCAGCACCTACATCCATCAGGATGACATCACCATCTTTACATTCTTGATTGTTGTCTATATAATGCAGTACACAGGCATTGGATCCTGAAGCTATGATCGGGGTATAGGCAAATCCTCTTGATCGATTTCTTAAAAATTCATGTGCAAATTCAGCCTCAATCTCGTACTCCATCACCCCGGGCTTCACAAAATCTAAGATTCTGCGAAATCCTTTGTTGGTGATATCACAGGCTGTTTGCAAAGCGCTTATTTCTTCTTCGCTTTTGATGGCACGAAGCTGACTCATTATAGGAGCGGCACGGTGATATTTATGCAATGGATATGTTGCCTGACATTGCTTGATAAATCTCGCATCGCGTGTCTCCACTTCTACGACAGCCCTGATATGTTCATTGGTATTGAGATAGACATGCTCCACTTCTGCCATGAGCGTATTGAAAACAGACTTGAATTCAGATATCCAGTAGATGGTATCTATACCAGACTGATCGCGTCCCTCTTCCTTAGTGTACTTATGCCCCTCCCATACAGCGATGTGTTCACTGGTTTCTTTGAGAAATAACATCTCCTTTAATTTTTGGTCATGAAAATCTGGATAGACAACCAGAATGCTTTCCTCTTGATCAATTCCTGTCAGGTAGAAAAAGTCATTGTTCTGTCTGAAATTCATCGTGCCATCGGCATTGGTGGGCATGACATCATTGGAATGAAACACGGCCAGGCTATTGGGTTTGAGTTCCTGAGCAAATCTTTTTCTATTATCAGTATATAAAGTCTTAGAAAGTGGTTGGTATTTCATGTCTCAATTATCCTATATCTTCTTGCGTGTATTTAGAGGGCTGAATATACAAACATCTGCAATGTGATAAACAAAAGCGCTACATATAAAAAGAGTTACTGGTTGCATTACTCTAATTTCAAAGAAATCACTACTGACTGATTTTACAAGTAATCCAAGCGTATTATGCACCTAAGTCATATTTTTATATATTGTGTTTTTTTTAAACTGGTATCTGCGCTTTAATCCTTCATGAAAAAACTTAATTACACAAGACTTCTAATTGTAGGTGCAATAGGGGTAATGGGCTATTTATTGATGGTCTTTCTACTTCTTCACTACGAGCAGGGTCATGAAAGTTCTAACATTCAAAATATTAATGATGCATTTTGGTACTCCATTGTAACACTAACCACAGTAGGATATGGAGACTTTTATCCGGTTACACATTATGGGAGAATGATTGGGTTTGTATTTCTCATGTTTAGTTTTGGGATTTATGCGATCTTAATTGGTCAGATTACAAGTATTATGAACACCTTTAGAGAAAACAAGAAAATGGGACTAGACGGAACAAGATTTAGTAATCATGTAGTCATTATTGGCTGGACGGACTTTGGGAAAGCGGTATCAGACCAGTTGGTAGCTGCCAATAGAAAAGTGGCCATTGTCACTAATATCAAAGACAACATTGATCTTATAAGAGAATATTATGCTGAGAAACAGGCTTTTGTCCTCTTTTCGGATTACAACAATATTGATCTGTTAGACAAACTCAATATCAATGAAGCTTCAGTGGTCTTCGTCAATCTATTGGATGATACTGAAAAGTTAGTATATATCCTCAATCTAAAGAAGCAATACCCTGAAACGAAGTTTGTCGTTACACTAGACAATGCCGACTTGAAATCTACTTTTCAAACAGCAGGAGTCACGTATGCGGTGTCAAAGCATGAAATCTCATCTAAGCTATTGGCAAGTTATATCTTCGAGCCTGACGTAGCGATGTTTAGCGAGGAGATTATCTCCTACGCACGTACAGATGAGCACTTCGACATCAAACAATTTAAAGTACTGGAAAACAATCCTTACAAGGATCAATATTATGGAAAGATCTTCTATGACCTTAAAAAAGAATGTAATTGCATTCTGATTGGAATTGTAAAAGATCAAGACGGTAAACGAACATTGATGAAGAACCCCGAAGACACTGTCAAGGTAGAAGCAAATGACTATCTCATCATGATCATGAATCGAAAAGCTATGAAGAAACTAAGTAAACTTTTCAATACAGAAGAAGGGTTTATTAATATGTGAGAGGGTTCTAAGTTCTAGGTTCTAGGTTCTAGGTTCGTTATGCCATATACAAAAAAAGCAGGTTGTTTGAACAACCTGCTTTTTTTGTTATTACTCATGTCTATTAAGCCAATGCTTCAGCCATAGTTGATCCGATATCAGCAGGTGACTCTACCACATGGATACCACACTCAGCCATGATCTTCATTTTGGCTGCAGCTGTATCATCAGCTCCACCTATGATAGCTCCTGCATGTCCCATTCTTTTTCCTTTTGGAGCTGTTTGACCAGCAATAAATCCAACAACAGGCTTTTTGTTCCCTTCTGCTTTCACCCATCTGGCAGCCTCTGCTTCGTAGTTGCCACCGATTTCTCCGATCATGACAATCGCATCAGTCTCAGGATCATTCATCAATAGCTCTACTGCTTGTTTTGTTGAAGTTCCGATAATCGGATCTCCACCTATACCTATAGCTGTAGAGATTCCATATCCTGCTTTCACTACCTGATCTGCAGCTTCATAAGTCAAAGTTCCAGATTTAGAAACAATCCCTATTCTACCTTTCTTAAAGATAAAACCTGGCATGATCCCTACTTTAGCTTCTCCTGGAGTAATCACTCCTGGACAATTTGGTCCAACTAAAGTCACATCCTTATCAGCCAAATAATTTTTAGCATCAATCATATCTTTCACAGGAATACCTTCTGTAATAGCAATGATCACTTTGATACCTGCATCAGCAGCTTCCATGATGGCATCTGCAGCAAATGCTGGAGGCACAAAAATAATCGAAACGTTTGCTCCTGCTTGCTCGACAGCATCGATCACTGTATTGAATACAGGTCGGTCAAGGTGAGTTTGCCCTCCTTTACCGGGAGTCACTCCACCTACCACATTGGTGCCATACTCGATCATTTGCTCGGCATGGAATGTTCCTTCAGTACCTGTAAACCCTTGTACGATTACTTTGGAGTCTTTATTGACTAATACGCTCATTATATGTAGATCTATTATTTGTC
>Ga0209634_1000391_pt1 | contig 34147 bp, 38 predicted proteins | sample LinPmetageLP40_FD_184043 | JGI IMG/M metagenome (GOLD analysis project Ga0209634, IMG submission 184043) | Marine viral communities from the Pacific Ocean - LP-40 (SPAdes) (version 2) | ecosystem: Environmental > Aquatic > Marine > Oceanic | place: Pacific Ocean | collected 2010-08-26 | reverse complement strand
CTTCAGTGTCGATGTTTCTATTGATAGCGTGAGTACCTTCAATGTATTCTCTGATGTCAGAGGTGATACGTCCGGTGCTCAAAAACTTTTGGAAGGATTTCGCCAAGGTAAGAACCTCTTCCGCTTTGCCCTCGTCACCTGCATACATTCTCTCAATGATTGGCTTAACTCTTCTGAGGAACAAACCAAAGGATTTACCTGCGTGATTTAGACCGAAGTTAACGAGCTCATAAAACAGCTCATAACGTAACTGCATAGCTCTAACTGATTTTACTCTCGAAGGTAATCTAAACTCAATACCGTAACCTCTATTCTTAGCAGGTACGTACTTGGTTTCTCCTCTCCAATAACTTGAATCAGTTCTCATCTCGACATTGCTTCTGCAGTAGTGATTCGCAATTCTGAGTCTAAAAACACTATAAAGAATTCCGCAGTAAGGACGTAGTGCATTCATTAACTGCGTACCATTAATACCTGCTACCGATATCGTTGTATGCATTGAACAACGGTAAGTGCTTGGGCTCCTGTCCTCCTCAATGATATGAGAAGCCTCGTGAAACATATTGAACACTTTGCTTCTCCAAGCAGATTTAGGTAGTAATGGAATGATGTGCGTAACTGCTTCAACGCCACAACTTGAATCCTCCTCGAACGTTTGAACCAAAGGTAACTCAGTCATTCTTGCTCCTCTCGCAGTTCTACCTGCAAATGAAGATTTCTCAATCTCAAAACCTATTTTAAATCTTGCGCTTCCTGTAGCTGTAACCAAATCACTTTTGGCTTCTCTGCATCTTAGACCTGCGATATCTACGGCGTGTCCTTGGCTCTTGTCGATGCAAGACGGTCTACCGGTACCGTTTCTCCTTTCGATATAGGATTGGTAAGAGCGAATGACGTTTCGTCCTCTTTCTCCGTCGTTAGTAAATTGAATTCCGTTTCTCATATTGTGTAAGTTTTAAGTTTCCGTTTCGCTCTTTTGAGCTCATCAGCACAGGCTTCACCTGTGGACGGGCAGTGTCGCTGAGGACACTGCTTTCGTGTTAGTCATTCATCGTTACTGAAAACCCTTTTAAATTTAAGTACGTCTCCATTGCTTGCATTATTTGACTTGAATCTCCTACTTCGGCAATAAGATTGAAGTCTTCATCCATTCGGACACAACTACCACCATTACCCGTGTTCTTGCTTGAGAATGAAAACTTGGTACCATCTTCGCTTTCGTTGGCTCCATCTTCGCTTTCGCTCTCTTCCGTTTCGCCTGCTGCACTTTCGTTTGCTGTTGCTGTTGCTCCTTTGATTTTGAGCTCACCGTTAGCGCAGAAGTAATTGAAGCCCTCATCAGATTGTACTATTTTCACATTTGGGTTTTCCTCTTTCGCTTCCTTCACCGCCTTTACGAATAACCTCGGCACATCTGCATTGGCTTCGATGTTTTCGTATACTTTGATTCTTTTGTATACTGAAGGCTTCTTCATTTGTCCTGCTGTTAACACTTGGAAGAAATCGCATATATCGTTGTAGCAAATCCCTGCATCATCCATTTCAGTCTTACCTTCTTCGCTGTTGTAATAGTCACGCGCTTTCATTAGCTCTTTACCTACCTCCGCTTTGATAGTCCAAAATTTGGTGGTTGCTGTGTCTTGCTTCTTAAGAGCCTTCTTAATCCCTGCAGGACTAAATCCTGTTACGCTGTTGTAAAAATTTGTTTCTTGTGCATTCATAATAAATGGTTATTGATTAATAGTTAATAATTGAAAAAACGTGTCTGAAAGTGTCGTAAAAGACTGAGTATCAGTCAGTTGCGTAGTTACAGTGTCGTTTTCTCGTCGTTTCATATAGCTAATATAGTCTTTTTCTCCGTATCTACAATACCCAAAGCAATATTTCTTTTAATTCCCCCAATTTTATTTGATTACCTCAGCTATGGCGCAGAGGCTACCGCTCTCCTCTATTCGTGTAATAGTGTCACTGAGGACACTTATAGCGGTTAAGAGCGCATATAGCAAGGGGGAAGGAGCGCGAGCGCGCTACAGCAGGACGGAAGCAGGACCACAGCAGGCAGGCAGGACCACAGCAGGCAGGTAGGTAGGCGGTGACGTAACAGCTACAGCCCCCGTCAATACAGGGAAAGAAAACGCCAAAAAATCCGGAGTGCGGTCAACAAAACGTTACCCCCCATCCCAAAAAAAAACGTGTTTCCTCAGCCCCACCGGGCGCGCGTTGCCCTATATAACCCAAACACTATAGGCATCTAAAAAAAATTTGTACCTTTGAAAAATAAACCTTATATTAGTAGCGTTATGATGAAGACATACAAAGACTTAATGGATAGTGAGTACACGGTAAAGAACGGTAGACTCATTAACAATGCGCCACCACTTGAGATGGGTATCTCTAAGGCGGCAAGATTACGAAGAGATGTTCGTAATAGTAAGAAGATTGCAAAGATAGCTGACGGCATAGAAATGGCTGAGGCAAGAAAAAATATTAGAAGTATGTTTTAGGTAAGTTAGTGTTTGATGATTCGGGTACACACATACCCATTATTACCTAAGTATAAAGAGGACTCTCCTACGGTCCTCTTTTTTTATGCTCTAAACTTTACTAACTGTGTTGACCTAATGTTAACTTTGTGTTGACTTTTAAAACCTAACTAACTGATAATCAATACTAAATGTTAAAATGTTAACTTTTCTTTCTATACAGACAAGCGTTTAATAATAATAATAAAGAGAGAGAGAGAGAGTAGGGAGCAAAAAAGTCTACATTGTGTATGTAGTTATTATTTATATCTTTGTTCCAAATTAAATCAAATACAATGAATCAAGGTTATTCGCCAAAGGACTTAGAGTTCGGCACAGAGGGGAGAGACAAGCTCATCTCCGGCATCACAAAAATTTCTAAAGCAGTAAAGAGTACGTTAGGACCTATGGGTAACACTGTGCTCATAGAGTCACCGGACCACACTCACGGGATTACGGTAACGAAAGACGGAGTAACAGTAGCGAAGTCTATTAGTCTAATGGACCCAATCGAGAACCTTGCGGTTCGTATGATGAAGGAAGCAGCAGACAAGACAGCTACCTCAGCGGGTGATGGAACCACGACAGCTATAGTGTTAACAGAGGCACTTGTAAAAGCGGGTACAGCTCGTATGAAAGATTGTAACAGGACGGAGGTCTTACGTATGCTTGTAGAGGAAACGAAAGAGATAGTAGAGAGATTAAAGAAGATGTCAAAGAGGGTAGACTCGAAAACGCTTAGGGATGTTGCGATTATCTCAGCGAACAACGACAAGCTCATCGGGGATACCATAGCAGACGTATACGAAAAAGTTGGCAAGGACGGCATCGTTACAGTTGAGCGTTCACAAACATCAGACACTTACTACGAGACTACCAATGGTATAAAGATAGACAGGGGGTATATGACCGACCTGTTTGTCAATGACCAAAAGAAAGATGAGAGTGTCCTTGACGACACTTACATTATGGTATCAGATGCAGAGGTCAGTAACATCCTACAGATAGAGAAGGTGTTGAAACCAATCATACAGGACGGTAAGAAGCTATTGATTATTGCGCCGGTCTCCGGACAGGTAGTAAATACTTTAGCGGCTAACGTAATGAAGAACAACTTGAAGGTGTGTGCTATACAGCCACCCAACTTCGGGTACAAGCAGCACGAGCTGATGCAGGACATTGCGCTCAGTGTTGGTGCAACATACTTCTCCGAGAAGACAGGGGATGACTTGAGTCTAATTGAATTTAGCGATTTGGGTCACGCTTCCAAGGTGATAGTTGGGAGGGACTCGACGGTCATCCTCAAGGATGAGAGTGATGAGAGTGATGACATCATAAAGAAGCGTGTTGAGGAATTAACTCACGCGCATAGTCTGACTAATAAAAAAGCTGACAGGGAGTTTATCCTTTCGCGTATAGCTTCACTAACGGGTGGCATCGGTGTTATCTATGTTGGTGGTAACACAGACCTTGAGCAAAAGGAATTGTATGACCGAGTAGACGATGCGGTGTGTGCAGTACGCTCAGCATTGGAAGAAGGAATACTACCGGGAGCAGGAGTGGCTCTTAATAACCTTGCTTCTGAGATTCAAATTAAGGAGTCCTATTCTGATTCAAAACAGATAGCTTTCACGATATTAGATGAAGCTCTATGTTCTCCTCTATGTCAGATACTTAGAAATGCAGGAAAGAATTATGAAGATGTGTACGGAGACATCAAGGGTAGCGATAAAATAACCAAGGCGTACAATGTAAAAACAGGAGAGAAAGGAGACCTGTACAAGATGGGTGTCATTGACCCGCTGAAGGTAACACGTAGTGCACTACAGAATGCGGTCAGTGTTGCAGTAACCATATTATCAACAGATGCCATTGTGACTATGGCACGTTCATACGAGAAAGAATGACACAAGTAGTATTAATAATAGCAGCTTTTGTAGCAGCACTTGTAGTAGTGGCTAATAAAAAATAGAAATGAGAGAGAGTATAATCAAGAAGCTTATGGATGCCTATCCAAATGATGCAGACTTAGGTGAAAGCATACGTGAACTATACAAAAAGCGTTTGTACAACAAGAGAACTATTCTACGGTATGCTATATGGGGTAGTCTATTTTACCTCGGTGTTATAGCTGTTATACTTTTAGTAATGTTAATTAAATCATTTGAATGAAACCAATCGGAAAACATATAATCGTAAGCTTGATAGAGGAAGAAGTAAAGACGGACTCCGGACTATTATTATCCGCACAGGATGCAAGTGCCTTCAGATACCATAAAGCTACAGTTGTTAAGCCGGGCACAGATGTATCTATTATCAACGAGGGTGATGAAATTTACTTTGACAAGCGTCAGTGCTACACAATGATGATTGAGGGTGAGCAGTACACCATCATTCAAGAGCGCGATGTCGTTGTTGTTTTATAAATGCGTTCATCTCCTTTATCATATTGCGATGAACCTTGTCGGAGTATGAGACATTCTTCTGAAACATAGAGTTCTTAGATGGAGATGTTGGCATAGACTCTCCCTTCAACTTTTCATATATAGATGTTAGCATACGTTGCGCTTTGTACGACAGTTGGTATAGAGCCTTGTTGTTCCCCTTCCTTTTGCGAAAGACTTCAATCCAACCGTCACGTTTTAGTTTGTCAAACCTATTAACATTCCAACTGAGTAGCTCATCAAAGTCATCGAATCTATTTTTGGAAAAGTATTTTTCCGTTCTTAGAAACAGTAGCATATCTAATTCAGCTTGAGTTATGTTGTATTTCGCTTTTACAAAGTATCGTACAACCTTCCAATACTTAAGATAATCGTCAATAGGCATAAATTTAATTTTAGTAACTTTGTGTAAAGATAAAAAAGTTATGGCTAAGGATTACAATAGTTATTCATTCAAGAACAGGGCGGTTGATAACATCCAATCAAGGGCTAATACTGCAAATGACCCGGACGAGAAGGAAAAGAAAAAGCAAGCAAAAGCAAAAGCTAAAAGGCTTGAGCTCAAGAAAAGAGCTGACCGTGTAGCCTCCGGTCTTAAAGCCGACGAAGTAAAAGTAACCAAGAAGGTTGCTAAGCTTCAGTCTAAGATGGACAGGGTGTCTGATGCGAAAGATGCAAGACAGCAGAAGCAGAAGGAAAAAGGCTTCAGAGTAAAGACAAAGAAAGAGAAGCTCCTTATGAAGCAGGTGGATGCACCAAGGCTAAAGAAGAAAGCAAAACCTCCAAAGGCTAATAGACAAAGGGATAAAGAACCTACTCCTCCAAACAAAACCCCGAATAATAAAACGGGCGGCAGAGGTGCAAAACAAAAATCTCGTAATCTAAAAGAAAAAATTCCTGTGTTTCAAAAAATGAAAAAGGGAGAATCCTTAAATCCTTTAAAGGGTAAAAGAATAAAATAAGAAAATGGCTGACAAAGAATCTAACAACAAAGAGGATAAGGACAAGGTTCCATTTAAGAACAAAGTCATTGAGCGTCTTGAGCGTCTTGAGGATATGACTAAAGCTACTCGTGAAGAAAGAAAGCTTGAGAGAAAAGCTAAGAGAGAAGTAGCTAAGAAAAAACGTAGAGAAAGAAAGTCACGTGCGAACATCACGGGATTAGCAAAATTTCAAGGATTTACAACTAAGTAATGGCAAAGAGCGGTAGAGTAAAGAGTAAAGGCAACAAGATATGTCCCGCAGGAATAGCGTGGGCGAAGAGAACCTTCGACACCTACCCATCGGCATACGCTAATATGGCGGCAAGTAAATATTGTAAAGACCCTAATTACGCTAAGGGTTCAAAAAAGAAATAACTATGGCTACTAAAAAATTCAAGGTGCATAATATGTACAGCAAGACGGGGATAAAGAAGGTTGCTTCTACCCTCGCACAGCACAACGCTCTAAAGAAAAAAGGATACACTCATACAAAGAAAAAGTAATGAGTGAGCTTAAGAAGTGGCGAGATGAGAATTGGGTTCGTATAGGAGCTGATGGCTCCATCAAGGGGGCTTGTGGCACAAGCAAGAACAAGAAGAATCCCGATAGGTGTTTACCATTGAAGAAGGCTCAGAGTATGACTAAGGCAGAGCGTAGAAGAACTGCTCGTAAAAAGAAACGTGAAGGTCGAAAAGGTAAGCAGGTTGTATCTAACACTCCGGCAGGAAAGGTGACAAAACAATATACCAAAAGATAATGGCTGAGAAGAGTAAGATGAAATGTAACAGGGTTACTGCATCAGACAGACCCGGTAAGAAGAAGATGGTGAAAGCCTGTGAAGGTGGCAAGGAGAAGCTGATTCACTTTGGTGCTAAGGGCTATGGTCACAACTATTCACCGGCAGCACGTAAATCATTCAAGGCACGACACAAGTGCAACACGGCTAAGTCAAAACTAACAGCAAGATATTGGTCCTGTAAGAACCTATGGGCGGGTAAAGGTGGCTCAACGAAGAGCTCACCTAAAAGTCGTCAAGGAAAATATTAGTATATTTGTAATGTTATGGCACGAAAGAAAGCAGACATAAAAATCAAAAAAGCAAACGAAGGGAAGTTTACCGCTTGGGTAGACAAGAATATGAAGGGTAAGTCAACTTGCGCTGCTGCATCTTCTGTGTTAAAGAACAAAAACAAATATAAATCAAATGTGGTCAAGATGGCTACATTCGCAAACAACTTCGGTTGCAACAGGTAAAAAAAAAAATTATGGCACAAGGTTACAATTCAAGACTCGACGAGTCATTAGGAGCAAAGAACGGAAAGAAGTCTCAATCAATGAAGTCTCGTAGAAACGAGTCTAAGGCAATGTCTAAAAAAGATTATGGTCACGCTTACGGTGGAGACCACTCAATGTCTTACGAGCACAAATGTATTAAGAACGGACAGGTAGGTCCACATCTTACAAAGCTTATTAAAAAGTAAACAAACCCGATTATGAAATACCAAGTAAGAACTTCTCTTCCTTTAGCGAACACTCAGTTTAATGATGATGATGATAAGAAGAAGGCAAAGAGAAAAGCAAAGAGACAAGAGAAGAAAGTAGAGAGAAGAGAAAAGAGGGCTAACGTCTCCCCATCAACCGATTCATTTTCAAAAAAGAACGCAAAAGCACAAGGCTTTACTAAGATGAGTCCCGAACAAATCAAAAAGGCGAAAGCTCAGATTTTAAAATTAGAAAAAACAGACCCTGCAAAAGGTAAGGTGGCTCGAGCTAAACTAATGAAAGAGCTTAAGAAGGGCTCTTACAAAATCTAATGGGAAGGGCTTTAGTATGGTTAGGAAATAAAATTATTTCCTTTGGACTATTATGTAAGAGAACTTGGAATAAGCTCATCAGCAAGCTTATGTTTAAAAACGTGTAACAATGTCATACAAACAGAAACCAACTTTCAATCAACCGAGCAGAGGGCTTGGTGATAGTGTAGAGAAATTTACAAAAGCTACAGGTATAAAGACTGCAGTTAAAAAAGTTTCTGAAGCATTAGGAGTTGAAGACTGTGGATGTGACGAGCGTAGAGATTCTTTAAATAGAGCGTTCCCTTTTAAAAAGAAGTAATATATGCCAATGCAAATATCCATATCGAATGCCATAGGAGGTGGCGGTGGTAACACCGGAATTCCATCGGGTCCTACATTCGATGGATTCATAATGGAGCTTACTGTTACAGGTAGTGATGCCTTTTTGTTAAGAGGAATAAACACCCTAACGTATAACGCTCAAGTTGATTGGGGAGATGGTACTGTAGATACAGTAACCACTTGGAACGGAGGGTCTCACGTTTACGCTTCTACAGGAACATATCAAGTAAAGATAAGCGGAACTTTCCCTGCCTTTAATTATGCAACTATTGCGGGTGCTTGGAAAGACTACTTAACAAGAATAGTTCAATGGGGGAATATAGAATGGAAAAGTTTCTTTGGAGCTTTTGGAGTATTCCCTAACTTAACATCATTACCTTCAGACTATCCCGATATAACAGGTTTAACAGACAGAAGACCATCGCAAATGTTTTTTCAATGTTTCGCACTTACTGAGTGCGACTTGTCTAATTGGCAAAATACAGGGAACTTTGCAGGTGACTCTTCCGATATGTTAAACGGTTTAACAAAGGCAACCAATATTAATCTAACAGGTTGGGACACAAGTGGCTTTACAAACGCTGAAGGGTTTATGACAGAGTGCGGTAGACTCACAGGAGGCTGTACTGTAACTGCCCCTAATTTAGATTGGAGTTCAACGGCTACTATGAAAGAAATGTTTTTTAGGTCTTGTTTACTTCCTGCTACAGATTTAAGTAATTGGACTTTAAGGACAGCAGGGGTTACTTTAGAAGATTTCTTTCAGCAAGCAGGATTCCTTAGCACCCCTATATTTAACGGAATTTCTACGCCCGACCTTTCAACTTGGAATAACACTTCGGGAATAAAAAATATAAAAGAATTTGCATTTAATGCTTTTGCTTTAAAAAGTGTCAACTTAACAGGTTGGGATACATCCAATGTTACTAATATGTCATTTGCTTTTAAAGGAGCGCAACACCTTGAAGAGATAGCAGGATTAAGTACAATAGATGTTTCAAGTGTTACTTTTGCAAATGAAGTGTTCTATGACACAAGAAGGCTTCACTTTACTAATCACAATTTCGGAACAAGTTGGAATAATTGGGCATCAATGACGGGTAGTTTTAGTAGGTTCTTTTTTAGAAACGGATACAGCCTTACAGCCGCTACAGCAGGCCCTACTCCTACAATAGCAGATTGGTCTATGCCAACTGCTACAGGGCAGTGTCAATTCTTATTTTCAGCAAGTAGATATGTTGATGGTTCTACTCTTACTTTAAATTGGAATCATCCTAACTGCACAGCTTTAAATGCAGCCTTTTATGAAATGGAAGGTGTTAGCACATTGAATTTTAATATGACAACTACTACTGCATTAACCAATATGCTAAGTTTTGCAAGAGCGACACCAAATTTAGATTCAATAACATTTGGTTCTAATATGGATTTTAGAGGAGTCACTACTATGCAAAATGCTTTCTTTAATGTAAAAATAGGAACTTTTAATTTAGTATTTGATTCTGCTGTTAACTTTCAATCTATCACCAACTTGATAAACTTTACAGGGACAGCGTCAAGGGTAATTGCTACATCTGATTATGATGCTTTATTGGTAAGGTTTGAGGCAACCAATAGCAATACAGTTACATTAGGTGCAGGAGGGTCTCAGTACACCGCAGGAAGTGCAGCAGCGTTAGCAAGGGCAGCATTGATAGCAGACCACAGTTGGACAATAACAGATGGAGGAGCAGTGTAATGAGTAATTTAAAAAGCATACAGCACATAACTAAAGACAATCCTAATAGATGGTTTCTAATAACCGATTCAGACCCCGGTGAAGAAGGGTTTGTTGTGTTCGGTAATGTTGGACCTGTTAATGAAACAGAGCTTGATACAGGTCAACCAAACATATATGCTTTTCTAACAGAAGATGAGTTAGAGGACTATGTAGATAATATAGCGGGCGCACGATATTATCAAACCTCTGTAGAAGATAGCTCTCCTAAGTTTCAACTACCATCCGAAAAGTATGAACCTATAGTTCCGCAAGTAATACCTGCGGAGACATAAAAAAAATAATGCTACCTTTGTAGGTATATAAAAAGACACAAATGAGTTATCAAAAATTACAGGCTTACAGAGCTGCAGCAGTGGTTACAAGCGACACAGTAAATATTTCAAGTATATCAGCACAAGATGGCAAGGGAAACAATGGATGTGTACTATACGTTGGTGTAGCAGGAAATGTTAAGGTACTAACCGTTGGTGGTGACGAGGTTACTTTTACAGGGGTGCTTGCAGGTTCTTTTATTCCTGTTCAAGTTCTGAGAGTATTTGCAACAGGAACTACAGCAACAAATATTCTTGCTTTGTGGTAGTATTCTATTCCACCGTATCGGTGGATGTAAAAATAAATTATGAAATAGTTAGTGATGGAGACGATTAGTGAGAATACAAAGATAAAACTTTCACCAAGGAATTTTATTTTTATTGCAGGGTTAATAGGAACCTTTGTAAGTATGTACTTCTCTCTCCAATCTCAGATTGAGGAAGCTAAACAACTACCCGTCCAAGACCAAGAGGTTAAAGAGGCGGTAATAAAAACCTCCAACGAGCTTACGTTTATCAAGGAGGAAATCACAGACATAAAGGGACAACTTCAGACTATGGAGAACCGTCTCTATGAACTTCAATAGAACATTATGGCAAAGGTATGTAGATGCTGTGGTCAAGAAATCAAGAGTGATTCAAAGTATGTTTGGATTCTTGATAATGGTCACGGTGGAATTATTAATGGTGTCTATCAGACAGCCGGAAAGCGTAGTCCTATTTGGGCAGATGGTACTCAGCTTTTTGAGGGTGAGTTTAATCGTGCTATTGTAGACAGGATTGCAAAGTATTGCGACAAAAACAATATTGAGTACATAAACTTGGTTGATACCAATGATGATGTGTCTCTATCCACAAGAGTCAAGATGGCTAACGAGGTTTATCGTGAGTCCGAGAAGCCCTGTATATATGTAAGCGTACACGCTAATGGCTTTAGTGATGAGTCAGCAAATGGTTGGGAGGTGTATACATCTCCGGGAGAGACAAAGTCAGACCACATAGCCACAGTCCTATATCAAGAAGTTGAAAAAGAGTTCCCTGACTGTAATATGAGACCGGATACAAGGGATGGTGATGTAGACAAGGAGTCAAACTTCTATGTGCTTATACACACAGCAATGCCTGCTATACTATCTGAGAACTTCTTTATGACAAACGAGAGAGAGTGCAAGACGCTCTTGCTTAGTGAGGAGGGAAGAGACCGAATCGCAAAGGCTCACATTGAAATGATAAATAAAATCGAGAACGAATGAAAGAAATATTAGCAAGACTATTTGGAAAAGGTTCGGGAGTTGTTGAGCAGGTAGGAGGAGTTGTAGACAGATTCATTAGAACCAAAGATGAGAAGGCTCAGTTTGAGAAGGAGATGGCAGAGATACTTATCAATGCTGAGGCTGATATGCAGAAGAACGTCACCGAGAGGTGGAAGTCAGATATGACTTCAGACTCTTGGCTGTCAAAGAACGTCCGACCATTGGTATTGATGTTCTTGGTTTTGTGTACGATGCTATTGATATTTATTGATGCGGGACGGCTTGATTTTAAAGTTGAAGCAAATTGGGTAGACCTACTACAGATTCTTTTACTTACAGTTATAGCCGCATATTTTGGCGGGAGAACAGTTGAGAAGACAAGAAAGAAATAATTCCTATCTTTGTAATAAATAAAATACAATACAATGAAACTTGATGAAAAAGAATTAGAGACTATCCGCGAGATGCAGGGTGAGTTTCAAAAGGCAAAACTTGCCTTAGCAGATTTAGAGCTTAACAAGCACCAACTTCTAAAGACAATAGATGTCTTGAAGGTTGACTTCGGACAGCACGAACAGAAGCTTATAGATAAATATGGAGCCGACTCCGTTATAAACATTCAAACGGGAGAGGTTACTGAAAACAAAAAATAAAGATGGCAAGAATAAGTACATACACAAATGCAATTCCCGTAACATTATCGGATAAATTCATTGGAACTGAAGTAGCGGGTACACCTGCTAACGTCACTAAAAACTTTTTAGTTAGTGACCTACTGACATTGTTTCAATCTAACATCACATTGCAGAATGTACTTGATGCAGGAAACACAGCTACACAGAGCATTACTCTTACAGGTAATATATCTCTTAACGGAGGCAACCTTACTTTAGGCTCAACTGCTTCTTTATATGTGGGTGGTCTTTTAATAGATTCAACAGGAGCGACAGGAGCTTTAGGGCAAACTCTTACTTCTGATGCAAGCGGTAATCCTGTTTGGGGTTCCGGAGGCGGAGGTAGTCAGAACTTAGAACAGGTATTAGCAGTAGGCAATACCGCGACTAATAACATTAACCTTACAGGCAATCTTACTCAGACGGGAAACATAACCCTTACAGGTGATTATGGACAAATGGGAACTATGCGTCTTACAGGAGGGATGGTTCACGCAGGGTCATATCAATATAGTGCCGGTCAATTTACAATGACTGCTTCGGGAACAATGGTTCTTGGTGGAGCATTAACCTGTAACAGTTCAGTTAGTTTAACAGGTACGGTAAAAGATTATACTGATACACTCGGAGCAGCTAATCAATTTCTTGTTTCAAACGCAAGTGGTCAAGTTACTTGGCAATCTACATTACCATCTCCATTGGCATCAAGTGCTTTGACTGTTATAAACTTAGCTCTTTCAAATGCTGAAGGCGTGGTTGTAACCACAGCGGCATTAATTACTGACGTAAGAATACCTACCAATGCAGGACAAGCATTTCCTATAGGAACTAAGGTAACAATAATCCAAGAGGGTGCAGGGCAAGTAACTATTGCTCCAACGGCAGGAGTTACTCTTAATTCTGAGGGTGGTAAAACAAAAACTACTGCTCAATACTCCGTGGCTCACGTTGTAAAGACTGCAACTGATACTTGGTATGCTTATGGGGACATAACAACATAAATTAAATTAAAATGGATATTAGAAAGATATCAATAGGTACAGATTTTAAAGCTTCAATGCACTACATAGTGGGGCAGGAGGTTTTAAATGGAACCTATGTTATACACCTAATAAAGTTCAATTCAAAAGATTCTTCATACAAGCTTTACATAGAAGAAGCCACAGGAGATATGGTTGTTCTTTGGAAGGAATTTAATTCTAATCTTCCTATAACAATAGAATACAATATAAACTTTTGAAATCACCAACTCAATTTATAGTCACACCATTAAAAGGAAAGCGTTACGACAACACTAAGGATATAGGGGGTGTTGATTTAATAATAAGCACATCAGAGGAGGACCATAAATTTTCCAATAGGTATGCTGAAGTATTAGCAACACCGCTCTACTACAATGGAGAAATAAAAAAAGGAGATACGCTTTTGGTTCACCACAATGTATTTAAGTTCTACAATGATATGAAAGGTAGAAGGCAGAGTGGAAAGAGTTTTTTAAAGGACAATATGTTTCTTGTGGACCCCGACCAATTTTATTTGTACAAGAATGAAACGGGTTGGAATTCATACGATAAGTATTGTTTTGTTAAACCCGTACCGGCAGAAGAGTCTTATATTTTTAAACCATTTAGCGAGGAACCATTGGTGGGAGAAATGAAATACCCCAATGAATACCTTTTAAGTAAGGGAGTAAATGTAGGAGACAAGATTAGCTTCAAGCCCGATAGTGAATATGAGTTTACTGTAGAAGGTGAAAAGCTATACAGAATGTATGACCATCAAATAACAATGCTCGTATGACATCTACAGAACTAAAAGAAAACATTATTAAGGCAGGGAGTATAGCTGTTCAACAGCTCATAAAGGTTGCTAAAGAAGAAATCATCAGACACGACCCCGAAGACGAACTTGCAGCGGACAGATTAAAGAACGCAGCGGCTACAAAGAAGCTTGCTATCTTTGATGCTTTTGAAATTCTAAACAGAATAGAAACGGAGAAAGAAGCGTTAGAGCTTAGTAAGAGTGGAAAGACTAATACGGATTCAAAACAAGGGTTTGCAGAAAGACGCGCAGGATAAGCTATACAGAGTCTTAGAGGATTATATCCCAAAGACTGTAGTGACCAACAAAAACAAGAGTGGAAGTTGGAAGTATGGTTATGACCCAAAGTACGATGTAGTTGTAATATCAAAGACAGGTCAAATAGGGGAAGTAGTAAGCATACAAGGCTTGCCTATTGCTTTGCCCAAAGCACCTAAAGAGTGTCGTCAGCGACACTCAAAAAAATCAGAGCAATATTGGGAAAGGTTACAGATACCAAAAGAATTAAACAGGATTCAATCTATATTTCAGTGGAACGAACAGCACGCTACGTTTAAAAACAGATGGGTTGATTATATAGAAGAAGAGTTTAATATAAGAGAAGAGGGGTTTTGGTTTACAAACAATGGCAAGAAGACATACATAACCGGCGGACACTATATGTACTTGCAGTGGACCAAGATTGATGTCGGGTATCCGGACTACAGAGAAGCGAATAGAATACTATATATATTTTGGGAAGCCTGTAAAGCGGATAACCGAAGCTTTGGAATGGATTATCTTAAGATACGTCGTTCCGGGTTTTCTTATATGGGTTCAGAGGAGTGTGCAAACATAGGAACCATATCCAAGGACTCAAGGATAGGTATACTATCTAAAACGGGAGCGGATGCTAAAAAGATGTTTACAGACAAGGTTGTTCCTGTCGTAAATAACTACCCATTCTTCTTTAAGCCTATTCAAGATGGTATGGATAAGCCTAAAACAGAATTAGCGTTTAGGATTCCTGCCTCTAAGATTACAAAGAAGAATATGTACGATGTCTCTGATGATGAGATGCAGGGTCTTGATACAACAATAGATTGGAAGAATACAGATGACAACAGTTATGATGGTGAGAAGCTGCTGTTGTTGATACACGATGAGAGCGGTAAATGGATTAAGCCAAACAACATACTTAATAATTGGCGTGTAACAAAAACCTGTTTGCGTTTAGGTAGTAAGATTATAGGTAAGTGTATGATGGGCTCCACTTCAAATGCTTTAGCTAAAGGTGGTGGCAACTTTAAAAAGCTTTACGAAGACTCAATGCTTACGACGCGAAACGCCAATGGACAGACAAAGAGTGGAATGTATTCATTGTTCATACCTATGGAATGGAATATGGAAGGGTTTATTGATAGATACGGTATGCCTGTATTTAGAAAGCCTGCTGTTTCGGTGTTAGGGGTAGACGGAGAAATGATTACAAACGGAGCAATTGATTATTGGGAAGCTGAGGTTGATTCTTTAAAGAATGATGCCGATGCGCTCAACGAGTTCTATCGTCAGTTTCCACGTACCGAGTCTCACGCATTTAGAGACGAGAGTAAAGAGTCTTTGTTTAACCTAACAAAGATATATCAACAGATAGATTATAACGACTCAATGATAAAGGAACATCATATAACACGAGGTTCTTTTCATTGGAAAGATGGCATAAAGGATAGTGAGGTAATATTTAGTCCCGATACGAGAGGCAGGTTCAAGGTTTCTTGGACACCACGAAAGGGGCTTAATAATAGAGTCGAGGTTAAGAACGGAGTCAAGTATCCGGGAAATGAGCATATGGGCGCATTCGGTTGTGACTCTTATGATATATCCGGAGTAGTAGGCGGAGGCGGTTCTAATGGTGCTCTTCACGGGCTAACCAAATTTAGTATGGAGGATTCCCCTACCAATGAATTTTTTCTTGAATATGTAGCGCGACCTCAGACTGCAGAGATATTTTATGAAGAGGTTCTAATGGCGTGTGTATTTTATGGGATGCCTATACTCATAGAGAACAACAAGCCAAGATTGTTATACCATTTTAAAAACAGAGGGTATAGAGGATTCTGTATGAATAGACCCGACAAGACCTATACTAAGCTGTCTAAGACAGAAAGAGAGCTCGGCGGTATACCTAACACAAGTGAGGCTGTAAAGCAGGCGCACGCATCAGCTATTGAGTCTTACATAGAGAAGTACGTGGGTATGGATATTGAAGGGACCTTTAGAGATGACGACTCAATGGGGACTATGCCTTTTGTCAGAACGCTTGAGGATTGGGCTAAGTTCGATATAAACAATAGGACCAAGTATGATGCCTCTATTAGTTCGGGTCTTGCAATAATGGCGTGTCAGAAACATCTATACACTCCACAGAAAAAAGAGTCAAAAATAAAAGTTAACTTTGCAAGGTATAGTAACACAGGAACATTAAGTGAGATAATCAGATGAAAGACGTAAAAATAAACATTTCATCTGCAGGTTTCCCAAGTCAGTTTGTATCGGATGCTGAGAAAGCTACCGACGAATTTGGATTACAGATTGGACAAGCTATTCAATATGAATGGTTTAAAAAAGACGGGCAACAATGCAGATTCTACAGTCAATGGAGAGACTTTAATAAATTAAGATTATACGCACGAGGCGAACAGTCTGTTGCAAAATACAAAAATGAACTTGCTATTGATGGTGACTTATCTTATCTAAATTTAGATTGGACACCTGTTCCTGTTATACCAAAGTTTGTTGACATTGTTGTTAACGGAATGTCTGATAGATTATTCAAAGTTAAAGCCTATGCTCAAGATGCACTTTCTCAATCAAAGAGAAGTAAGTATCAAGATATGGTTGAGGGGCAGATGGTCGCAAAAGAGACTCTTAACATTATTAAAGATAAAACAGGAGCGAATCCGTTTATAATAGACCCCGAAGAACTTCCTAATACAGACGAAGAAATGTCTCTGTATATGCAGCTTAACTACAAGCCTGCGATTGAAATAGCTGAAGAGGAAGCTATAAATACTATACTTGAAGAAAACCATTATCAAGACACACGAAAAAGGTGCGACTATGACTTAGCTACATTAGGTATTAGTATAGCGAAGCACAACTTCTTAAAGGGCTCCGGTGTTGAGGTAGAATATGTTGACCCTGCGAATGTAGTATACAGCTATACTGAAGACCCATACTTTAAAGATTGCTTTTATTGGGGAGAGATTAAAACTCTTCCTGTTGTAGAGCTATTAAAGATAGACCCATCTTTAACAAGAGAAGATTTAGAAGAGATAAGTAAGTACAGTCAGAGTTGGTACAACTATTACAATGTTGCTCAGTATTATGAGAACGATATTTTTTATAGAGACACAGTTACTGTTATGTACTTTAACTATAAGACCACAAAGAAGATGGTCTACAAGAAAAAAATTCTTGAAACAGGTGGCTCTAAAGTTGTAGAAAAGGATGATACTTTCAATCCGCCACAGGAGATGATGGAGGAAGGTAGATTTGAAAGGTTTGAAAAAACCATTGACGTTTGGTATGATGGAGTTATGGTTATGGGTACTAACATCTTACTGAAATGGGAGTTAGCTCAGAATATGGTACGCCCAAAGTCAGCGAGTCAACACGCGCTACCAAACTATGTAGCAGTTGCTCCAAGAATGTACAAGGGTGTTATTGAATCATTAGTTAGAAGAATGATTCCTTTTGCAGATTTAATTCAGATGACACACCTAAAGCTTCAGCAGGTAATATCAAGGGTTGTGCCCGACGGTGTGTATATAGATGCAGATGGATTAAATGAAGTGGACTTAGGAACGGGTCAGGCATATAACCCCGAAGATGCTTTACGTATGTACTTTCAAACGGGTAGTGTTATTGGTAGAAGCTATACTCAAGACGGTGATTTTAATCAAGGTAAAGTTCCTATTAAAGAACTTCAGTCTTCATCGGGAGCGAGTAAGACTCAAATGCTTTTAACAAACTACAATCATTATCTCAATATGATTAGGACGGTCACAGGTTTAAATGAAGCTCGTGACGCATCTACACCGGACCCTAATTCTTTAGTTGGTCTACAGAAGCTTGCGGCGTTAAACTCTAACACTGCAACTCGGCATATACTTGATGGTAGTCTTTACATATTCAGAAGTTTATCAGAGGCTCTTACATACAGAGTAGCAGACATCTTAGAGTATTCAGACTTCAAGGATGATTTTGTGAATAAGATAGGTAAGTATAACGTAAGTATACTTGGTGATATATCAGACTTATACATATATGACTTTGGAGTGTTTATAGAAGTAAGTCCGGACGAAGAGCAGCAGGCACAGCTTGAGCAGAACATACAGATGGCACTTCAGAAGCAAGATATAAATCTTGAGGATGCTATTGATATTAGGGAGCTTAAGAATATAAAGCTTGCAAATCAGTTGCTTAAAGTAAAAAGGGTTCAGAAAGAAGAGAAAGAATTAAAGAAGCAAAAAGAGCTACAGCAAAATCAAGCACAGCTTAATATGCAGTCTCAGCAGATGGCGGCTCAGACAGCAATGGAAAAGCAGCAGGTAGAGATACAAGGAAAAATGCAGCTTAAACAGGCTGAGGTAGCCTTTGAGATTGAGAAGCTTAAAAATGAAGCACAGCTTAAGATGCAGCTTATGCAGGCAGAGTTTGACTTTAATATGCAGCTTAGAGATATTAGTGAGAATGCACTTCAGAGCAGAGAGAATCAAAGAGAAGGTGCTAAGTCAGAACGAATAAGTCAGCAGAACACTCAGCAGTCTAAACTTATAGACCAAAGAAAGAATAACCTTCCACCGCAAACGTTTGAGTCTAACGAGGATAGTCTTGATGGATTTGACTTTGCAGAGTTTGAGCCGAGATAGTTAAATAAAATGTAATAAAATTTATTATTAACTTTGTAAAAATATAATCAAATGGAATTTAAAGTAAAAGAAGTTTCCGGTACAGAGCAAAAGTCTCGTGCGGAAGTAGAAGAAGAATTATTAGCAAAAGCAGAGGCGGCTAATGAAGGAAATGAAACTAACTTGGAAAGAGTGGAAACAAGCACTGAGAGTGCCTCCGCCCCGCAAGAGCAAGAAACAATACAGCCGCAAGGCGAAACACAAACTCAATCCTCAGAGCTAAAAGAGGAAGACGTTCTTTTATATATTAAGAATAGGTACGATAAGCAGATAGATTCTGTGGGTCAGTTGTTTGAGGAGAAAGAATCAAACGAAGAGCTACCCGAAGATATTGCTGCTTATTTTGAGTACAAGAAAAAAACAGGACGTGGAATTGAAGACTATGTTAAATTAAACCAAGACTTCGATTCTATGAACGAAAACACTTTGCTAAAGAACTACCTTCTCTCTACGGAGGAAGGTTTAGATTCTGATGATGTAGATGTTTTGTTGGATGACTACAAGTATGACGAAGATGTTGACGACGAAACGGATATTAAGAAAATAAAGTTAGCAAAGAAAAAAGCGATTGGAAGAGCCAAGAAGTTTTTCAATGAGCAGAAAGAGATGTATAAGCAGCCCCTTGAGTCAAGTACGGCTGACCTCTCTGAAAGTGAAAAAGAAGAACGCGAGGCATATAACCAATATTTACAAGAAGCGAAGAGCTTTGAAGAAGAACAAAAGCGGAGACGTAATTGGTTCGTGGAAAAGACAGACGAGGTATTCTCAGATTTCAAAGGTTTTGATTTCAAAATAGGAGAAGACCAAGTTTTAACTTATACACCCACAAATGTAGAAGAGCTAAAAAAACGAAACTTAGATACAAATAACTTTATGAAGAAGTTTGTTGATGAGAATGGTTTGATTAGCGACGCTACAGGTTTTCATAAAGCTTTAGCTATAGCATCAAATCCCGAAAGGTATGCCAAGTTCTTTTATGAACAAGGCTTAGCTGCAGGAACTGAGGATGTTACGAAGAAGATGAAAAATATTAATATGTCTGAACGTAGAGCACCCGAAGTTAGCACCAAGGGAGGAGTGCAGGTTAAGTCTTTAAATCCCGACAGTGGTCGTGGTCTGAAGATTAGAAAAATAAAAAGATTATAAACAACAAACAAAGTCCTCTGAGTAAAGTAAGAGGCACAAAGAAAAAATGGCAGTTAGTGCAACTCCCGGTTTTGATTTGCAGCCATCGGCACAACAGGTCCCGACAGCTACAAACTACATAACCAATTTTGATTTCTTGAATCAGTATCTTCCGGATACTTACGAGAAAGAATTTGAACGATATGGAAATCGTACAATTAGTTCATTCCTACGATTAGTTGGAGCAGAGATGCCTTCCAACTCTGACTTAGTGAAATGGGCAGAACAAGGAAGACTTCACACAAAGTACACTAACGTTGGTGTAGCTGCAGGTGGAGCAGGAGACAACAGTGCAACATTCCAAGTGAATGACACAGGTGTTCCCGCCTTTACAGGAACAAATGGTATTGCTCTTCGCGTTGGACAAACAATTATGATTGTCGCTAACAACGGTGGTGGAAGCAACAAAGCGGTTGTTACAGATGTTACTGTAGCAAACAATCGTTTTCAAGCGGCTTTTTACGAAGGAGCAGGTCAAGTTATTGCAGGTACAGGTTTGGCGGCTGCTGACTTTACTGTATTCATTTACGGTTCTGAATTCAAGAAAGGAACAGAAGGAATGGTTGGTTCTTTAGAGGCTGACGATATCTTCTTTGAAAACTCTCCAATTATCTTAAAAGATAAGTATGCAGTATCGGGTTCTGATATGGCGCAGATTGGATGGGTTGAAGTAACAACTGAGAATGGTGCTACAGGATACCTTTGGTATTTGAAGTCTGAGCACGAAACTCGTTTACGTTTCGATGACTACTTGGAAACTTCAATGATTGAAGCGGTTCCTGCAGTGGCAGAAGCAGTTCCCGGTGCTCCCGGAAACAACGCATCTGTTGAAGGTTACAAAGGTTCTGAGGGTATTTTCTACTCTGTAAAGAATCGTGGTAACGTATGGTCCGGTGGTAACCCTGTTGCCCTCGCGGATTTTGATGCAGTTATCTCTCGTCTTGACAAGCAAGGAGCTATCGAGGAGAATGTTATCTTCCTTGACAGAGACTTTGGTTTCGATATCGACGATATGTTGGCAGCTCAGAACTCTCACGGAGCAGGTGGTACATCTTACGGATTGTTTGACAATGACGAAGAGATGGCACTTAACCTTGGATTCACAGGATTCAGAAGAGGATATGACTTCTACAAGTCTGATTGGAAATACTTGAACGACCCAACAATGCGCGGTGGTTTACCTACAGGTGCAGGTTCGGGACAAGTAAACGGATTGATGGTTCCTGCAGGTTCCACGTCTGTGTATGACCAAATCCTTGGTAAGAACGCTAAGCGTCCATTCCTACACGTTCGTTACCGAGCGTCAGAAACTGAAGACCGAAGATACAAGTCTTGGGTAACAGGTTCTGCAGGTGGTGCAATGACATCTTCTTTAGATGCAATGGAAGTTCACTTCCTTTCTGAAAGATGTGTATGTACTATGGGTGCAAACAACTTCTTCATTTTCGAAGACTAAGAGTTGATACAATACGAAGGAGTGTCCTCAGCGACACTCCTTTTTTTTAATTTAATATAAATTCAATCAAATGAAAAAACAACAGAAATACGTTGACAAAACGTACAGACTAACGAGGGATGCAGCACCTCTATCTTTTATGCTGCCTGTCAGAAACTCAAGAAGAAGTCCGCTTCTTTATTTTGATGAAGACAAAGGAATTAACAGAGCACTACGTTACGCAGTAAACCAAAAAACTCCCTTCGAGGATGAGCAAGATGGTAATGCTATTGTAGAGCCTGTAGTTTTTGAAGACGGATTTTTAAACGTCTCAAGAACAAACCAAGTTCTGCAGGAGTTCTTACACTACCACCCGCTTAACGGTAAAAGATTTGAGGAGGTTAATGATGAGAAAGATGCTGCAGAAGAAGTAGAGTGGTTAAATGCTGAGGTAGATGCTTTGGTAGAAGCACGTAAGCTTACAATAGACCAACTTGAAACGCTTGGACGAGTTGCTATTGGAGCCAACGCAGTGAATATGACAACCGCCGAACTCCGTAGAGATATGCTTATCTATGCTAAACACGACCCCGACAGTTTTTTAAAGATGGTGTCAGACCCTATGGTTAAGCTTCAGTCTAATGTTCAAAAGTTATTTGACGAAAGATTGTTAGCTTTTAGAAACAATCAGAAGGAAGTTTACTTTAACCTACCGGGTAACAAGAAAAGAATGATGAGCATACCGTTTGGTGAAGAGCCTATGTATGTGGTAACATCTTACTTCCAAAGTGACGAGGGTGTAGAGATACTTGAATATCTTGAGAAACAAATGGAAGAATAAAATTTTTTAATTATATTTGTAATATATCGTTGGCTTTTATATCAAGTGGCTACAAACAAGAGGGGTTTAAATATCCCTCTTTTTTTTTGCTTATCTTTGTGGTATTATTAACCCCATTAATTTTTTACAATGGAAAAATTTTTAAAAGTTACAAACGCACCTGTTACAGGTCAGCTTATTGCTATTAACGGAATCAAAGCAGTTGCTACGGCAAACGCTACCGCAACTACGGTCACTATTAAGTATTTTGACGGAACTACAACTACAGTGACAACTGCAGCTCAAGTAGTTCACGATGTGTATACTGAGATTTTGGATGCAGTTGCTACAGCTCTTGCTACATCTTGGCAGAAGGCTTACTATGAAGTGGTTCTTCCAAAGGCAGTAACAAGTATTTTAAATGCTTAATACTTACTTTAACCTATTGAAGGAGGGCTTTTAAGGAGCCCTCTTTTTTTTTGTTTATCTTTGTGTAAAGAAGATAACGAATGATTAACTCAGTAAGAAATACAGTTCTATCTATACTGAACAAGAACAACTACGGATACATATCCCCATCAGACTTTAATCTATTTGCCAAGCAAGCGCAGATGGATATATTTGAGGATTACTTTTATCAGTACAACTATCAGATACTAAAAGAAAACGCTCGTCAGTCCGGTACGGGGTATGCTGATATCAAGAAAGGATATGAAGAGGTTATTGAGATTTTTTCAGAAACAAAGTTTCTTACCAATACAAATAACGCAGCACCCATAAATCAATTCAACCTACCCTCTCCTACAACTACAGGAGACGATTACTATCTTATCAACAAGGTGTTGGCATATCAAGATATTGTAACAACAGGCACAACAACAGCAAGCAATCCAAATTCATTAGATGATGCTAACGCTACATTTGTAACTGACGGTGTAGCATTAGGAGATATTGTTTGTAATACAACAGATATTCCGGACACTATATCTACAGTGACTACAGTTGGGGTACAGACTTCACTTGGTTTAGCATCAACTATATTTACGGTCAATGGTTCTAAGTATGTGATATTTAAACCCAAGCAGAATGAACTTGAGAAGGTTACGCTTGGTAAGATTACAATGTTGAATAATTCAGCACTAACAGCACCAAACAGATTGTTTCCTGCATACTCTCAAGAGGGAAACATATTGACGGCGTATCCATCTAATGTAACATCTGCAGTATTATGTCAGTACATAAGATACCCCAAAGACCCTAAGTGGACGTATGTTCAGCTTACTAATGGAGAGCCATCATTTGATTCAAGTCAAGCGGATTTTCAAGACTTTGAGCTTCCTAATGATGACGAGCCTTCTTTGATTATGAAGATACTTCAGTACGCAGGAATGTCAATACGAGAAATTCAAGCAGTACAGTTTGGACAGGCACAGGACCAAGAAGATACACAAGAAGAAAGATAAACTATGGCATACATAACAGCATATCAATACTATGAAAACAACGGTAATAATCCCGAAAATGCAAATTGGGGTTCCTATCAGTACGTCAGTTTATATGACATTGTAAACAACTTTATGCTAATGTACAGCGGGAACCATAGCCTCATAAACAACGAGGAGAGATACAAGGTTCTATTTCACGCTAAGCGTGGTATACAAGAGCTGAACTACGACGCGTTCAAAGAGATAAAGATATTAGAGCTTGACGTTAGTGATAGTTTAAGGTTTGTACTTCCTCCCGACTTTGTAAATTGGGTTAGAGTATCTATTTATCAGAACGGTGTACTTAGACCGCTAACAGAAAATATTCAAACTAACTATAGCGATGCTTACCTACAGGACAATAACTTTAGAATCTTGTTTGACCAAGACGGAAATATACTTAAGCCCGAAAACTCAAACATAGACTTTGATAGAATAACAGGGAGCAAGAGGTCTATATATCTAAATCAAAATAGTGTATACAACAACTATGAAGGTTGGAATATAGACGGTACTTGGTACTTTGATTACAGCATCGGCGCAAGGTTTGGTCTGAATACAGAAACAGCAAACATAAATCCTACTTTTAAAATAGATAAGAAAGGTGGTGTGATTAATTTTAGCTCGGATATGGCGAACCAACAGTGTATCCTTGAGTATGTATCGGATGGTATGGAGAATGGGGATGACACATTGGTAAGCGTTAACAAGCTATTTGAAGATTATATATACGCATACATTGAGTATAATCTTTTAAGTTCTAAGGTGGGAACACAGGAGTATGTCATTGCAAGGTTAAGAAAAAAATCTATGGCGTTACTAAGGAATGCTAAAATTAGAATGAGTAACATTCACCCCGGCAGATTACTAATGAATCTTCGAGGTAGAGATAAGTGGATAAAATAATATGGCGAATTTAAAAAGACATTTTATAGCAGGCAGAATGAACAAGTCTGTGGACGAAAGACTTGTGCCTAACGGTGAGTACATTGACGCAATGAATGTAAGACTTGGTTCTACTGAAGCATCAGAGATAGGGTCAGTAGAGAACTCAAAGGGTAACACTCAGATTACAACATTAAAGTATAACTCAACAGCCTTAAGTGCTAACGCAAAGTGTATAGGGGCATATGAAGACAGTGCTAACGAGACTATATATTGGTTTATTCACGACTCTTCTTTTACAGGTGCAGGAGCAGGCGGAACGGGAAAGCTTGATATGATTGTCTCTATGAACGTAAACACAGAAGTGATTACGTATCACGTAATCAGTGTTAAGAATGGCTCAACCACCAACACTACTTTAAACTTTAATCCTGCGTATTTAATAAACGGTGTCAATATGGCGGGACAGGACCTGCTTGTTTTTACCGACAACATAAATCCTCCAAGGATAATTAATGTTAGAAAAAATTATCAAGACCCTACGGGAGCTCCTTTGATAGACCAATTCACTGAAGAAGAAATACTTGTTATAAAGAAGCCGCCTGTTACATCTCCAATTATAAAGACTAATACCATACCGGGGAACGATGACTTCATAGAGGAAAGGTTTCTTTGTTTTGCATATAGATATAAATATGCAGACAATCAGTATTCGGCTATCTCTCAGTTTAGCGAGCCTGCTTTTGTGCCCGACGTATTCAATGTAACTATATCTACATTTCTAAATGAAGGGATGCAGAATGAGGACAACAACGTAATCATTACTATGGATACAGGTGGTCCTTTGGTAGTAGGATTTGATTTATTGTACAAAGAATCTACAAATTCTATTGTTCGAGTGGTACAGAAATTTGACAAGAACACAGATGGTATTTCTGACAGCACCACGTATACTTATAACTTTAGTGGTTATAAAGTATTCACGGTACTTCCGGATTCTGAAATTCTAAGGACATATGATAATGTTCCACTATTAGCAAAGGCTCAAACATTAATGGGAAACCGTCTTGTATATGGAAACTATGTAGAGGGTTATGACTTGAAGGATAAAAACAAGAATAATGTAAATTTTGATTTCTCCACATCTCTTACTACAAGCGAAATATCTTCTGTTAGCTTGGGAACTGTATTTGCAAACCGCGCATATACCGCTGACCCTGCAACTCCGATTACTGTAACAGACGCTTCAATGAGGATTTACTTAGGACCATTAGCAAACATATCATTGATTGCAGGTTCTACACTTTCTTTGGATTTTACCCTAAGCCACTCCGCTTTCACAAATGGTGCGGGTGTAACTGACCAACAACCCTCTGTTACCATTAACTTCGAATACACATTAGTTGAAACATTCTTAACAGATGGTACATCTACTGCTGCGTATAAATTAGCGACCTCTGCTGACTTTTTAAATAAACTTGGCACATCACTTCCGGGCGGTACTATGAAGCCGGTGTATGACGCTGCAAATCCAACGTCTTGTAGTGGGTTTACATTTTCAGATGTTATCAACTGTGCTATTCAGAACACCTTGGATGCAGGAACAGCAACAGCAAGGACAAAGTTTGAGTCGGGGTTTGATGATATTCCCGCTAATGGAAACCAAGGTGTAGGGAGCTTGGGTGTGTACCCTACCGTTGCAAGTGCGGATGTAACTTATGAGTACATTATTTTTTCTTTACCTGCAATGCGAAGAGTATTTGACGTAACTTCTCCAACGGTAAACACCTACGAATATTTTAAGTTTTCAAATCCAATAAATACATTTAGCACTACCAACAATCCGCGTAGCCTTCATAGTAACAGAAACTATGAGGTAGGGATTATATATATGGATGAGTACAACAGAGCGACAACAGCCTTGGTAAGCACCAACAACTCGGTGCAGGTTCCTTGTTCTAACTCAATATCTAAAAACTCAATTAAGGTAGAGATACCACCGTCGCAGCTTGCTCCATCTTTTGCTACAAGATATAAGTTCTGCGTTAAGCCGGATAGAAAAGATTACGAAACTGTTTACTCTAACTTCTATGTGCAGGATTCCACCAATGGAGATACTTATATGCTTTTAGAAGGGCAGAACACAAGGAAGGTGGAGGAAGGAGATGTTTTACAAGCGAAGCGAGATGCTGCAGGACCTGTATTAAGCTGTACAGAGATAGTGGTCTTAGAGAAAAAAGCGCAGACAGCAGAATTTTTAGCGCCCAAACCTACAGACTCTACAGGTACAATTATTCCTGTTCCTTCGGGGACGTATATGAAGATTGGTCCCGGTAATATAAACGTAACAATGCCCGATAATGCTATAATAAATCCCGGGCAAATAAATGTAGATAATAACTCTTCCTCCGGCGACCAACCTCTTATGGCTTATGGTGGGCTTGGCGGTTTTGATATTCCACAAAGAGCAAGGATAGTTTTGAAGTTTAGTTTTGAAAGAATTGGCACAGGACAGGGAACAAATAACTGCGAGAGAAGAACCTACACCTATGAACGAACCTTCTTTTCAAGCGACGGCTATACGGATATAGTTGAGTGGTTTTTGGGAGATTCTATAGCAAACACTTTGAATAGCGGAGAAGCATTTACAGGAGACGGTAGCACTATTACTAACACATTTATTCCTACTGTTGCGACTTCTCCGGCATCTGACTATGGGATGCCAACGGGGGACTTTACAAACTATTATAGATGGTATAAAAACGGAACGGACATTAGGTTTATTATGATAGGTCCACCAAAATGCGGTAACAGCGAAAGGAAAAGGTCATCTATTAGTTGTGAATGGAAGGTATTCCGTTCAGAGCAGCTACTTGTTTTTGAGACAGAGCCTGCAGATGCGAGTCCCGATTTGTGGTACGAAGACTCAGACTCTTACGCCATAGACCAAGCAACAGGATTCCATAGCGGCTCATCTGCTACGGGTGGAGGTCAAGACCAAACAGCCACACAGCCTGCTATTATAAATACCACCTTTGGAAATTGTTATTCGTTTGGGAATGGAGTTGAGAGCTACAAAATATTAGACTCAATAGTTGGTAAACCTATGGAACTTGGAGAAAGATTCTTCTCTACTTCCAATGAGGACTATCGCAGAATGGAAAGATTTGCAGACTTAACTTACAGTGGTATATTTAACGATGAGACTAACGTAAATAAACTCAATGAGTTCAACCTTGGTCTTGCAAACTTTAAGCCCTTAGAAGACTCCTTTGGCTCAATAGAGCTTATTGATGGCAGGGAGACTGATATACTAACGCTACAAGAAGATAAAATATCTTACGTTCTTGCAGGAAAGAATTTACTTAGTGATTCTACAGGCGGTGGCTCTATAGCCTCTGTACCCGAAGTATTAGGAACACAGATAGCGAGAGTAGAGAAGTATGGCATAAGTCAAAACCCGGAGAGTTATGTAAAGTGGGGGTTCTATAAATTCTTTACCGATGCAAAAAGAGGTGCGCTCATACAGCTTAAAGGTTCGGGACAAGGAGAACAGCTAACCGTAATTTCAGAGATGGGAATGCGTTCTTGGTTTAGAGATTTGTTTATTGGTAGTGGAGAAACTCAGAAGCTCGGTGCTTTTGACCCGTATATGAATGAGTACGTATTGTCATCCAATGAAATTAAAATTCCACAGGAAGAACCGGCACAAAACTGCGGAGTTAAACGCACCATTACTGTTACACAAGCCGACCCGCTTAGCTTCACAGTGAACCTTGGAGAAACCACAGGGGTGTGTACGATATCTTACGATATAATATCTATAGCCTCAGATGCAGGCGCAACAGGAGGCATAACCATAGCTGAAGACTACCAAGGAACCTCAACATTTATTAATACTCTTGGTGCAGGAACGATTACTTTCGACAAGAATAGTGTTGGAGATGATGATGTTGTTGTTACACTGACACCTTCATCCGGAGCGGGTAAGCAGACTGTTGTTCTTGAAATAACTGTAGGTTGCCCTGCGGCACAGCAAATAACACTTACGACTTTTTGTGTTAGCGATTCTGCTGATGCAGGCAAGTTTATTCATAATCAATATCAATGGACAGACGGTTCGTTTATCTCAGCACTTCAGAGCGAGCAAGTTGAGTTTTCACCGGGTAAACCCGCTATATCTGCACCTATTGTATCTTCCACAACAGTGGTTACAGCTCTTCAAGGAGGCGGTATAATACCTAACAACGGTGATGTTTTATCTGTGATAAGCAATGCTATACCACCATCAGATGATTACAAGTTTCAACCAAGTAATAGAATGTTGTTCTGTAGAAGCACAACGCTTTACCCTCCTACACTCTTAGGGTATAATTCTTTACTAACAGACCCCGGATTGCAGGTGCTTCCGCAGACAGGTGCAATACCTACAATCACAGGAACATACACGATTCCTGCAGCCGGAACAGAGGAGTATATGTATATTGTATTTGATTACTTTAGCTAAAAGATATGGCAGGAACAACAGGAAACTACACATTAACGTACAGCGAATCTTCAAAAGGATTCCCGTCTTTCTATTCGTACTACCCCGATATGATGATAGGTATGAACAACTATCTGTACTCGTTCAAGGGAGGGAATCTTTACAGACACAATACCAATGATAATAGGAACACGTACTATGGAAATTTCACAGCTTCGATGATGAAGAGTGTCTTCAACGACACTCCGTTAGAGAACAAGTTATTCAAGACTATTAACCTTGAATCTGATACAGCTTGGACAGGAGTATTTAGCTCAGACCAACAGACGGGAGGTTCTATTGATGCTTCTTACTTCGTTCAGAAAGAAGGTGATTGGTTTGCATTCATAAGAAACACAGGGACTACACCTGCGGGTGCGGCGGAATACCCGCTGCGTTCTTTGAATGGTATCAGCGCATCGGCAAGTGTAAACTCTGCAGCACCTGCGGCGGTAGAGATAAACTTTAATGTCAACACATCTATAGGTAGCATATTGAGTATTGGTGACACGCTGTATTTCATATCACCTGCACCCGCTCCACCACCCGCTCCACCATCACCTGCAACCCCCACATTGTGCGGTACGGTTACAGCAATAAATATAAACCTTCCTGCAGGCGTTAATCAGATTGTAGTGGACACATCGGCAGGGGCTATCCCTCCCGGACAGACTGATTATTTTTTATTCATAAAGAACCAAGTAGCAGAGTCACACGGGATATTAGGACACTACTGTGAGTTTACTCTTACTAATACCGATGTAACAGCAACGGAGTTATTTGCCGTTAAGTCTGAGGTGATGAAAAGTTTTCCTTAAAATTCCTATCTTTGTAGGAGTATGGAGATATTAGAAGTTTCTAAAATAGAAGAACAAAGACCCGAACAGATTCTTGAATATGTGCAACATAGCCGAGGTCTTATATGGGAAAGAATAGAAGATTTTAAAGACCAATTAAAAAAAGTTGAAGGAGTCTTGGAGCATACAGCAGGAACGTCTCAGTCAAAAGAGATGACAGAAACATATCCTTTAAAGCAGCACATTGAAAATGGTCTTTATACAAGGGAGTTGTTTATGCCCAAGGGTTCTCTTATTGTTAGTATGATTCATAAGCAACAGCACCCATCTTTTTTACTAAAGGGTAAAGTTTCTTATTTGACTGACAGCGGGGAGCTTAAAACAATAGTGGGACCTCATACTATTTTTACACAGACAGGGACTCAAAGAGTTCTTTATATTCACGAGGACACTGAGTGGGCTTGCGTATACAAAACAGAAGCAAAAACTTTTGAAGAAGCTGAGGCTGATGTTTACGCAAATAATTACAGAGAGTTACCTCAAGAAACTATAAATGAAATTAAAGAATTATGGCAGGAATAGCATTAGGATTAGGAATAGCAAGTTTAGCAGTAACAGTAGGAACAACCGCTGCTTCATTTGCACAGGCAGGCAAGCAAAAGAAATTAGGTGAGGCTGCTGAAAGAAAAGCAGATGATGCTATGAAAGACGCTCGTGCTGCTTTAGACGTGAACTACTTTGAGGACCTTGCTATCAACAAAGAGGCTTATGAGTTGGAGCGTGATGCTACGCTTCAAGCCGAGGCAGGAGCACTACAAGCTCTACAGGAATCCGGTCAGCGTGGTGTTGCAGGTGGTGTAGGAAGACTTGCGTTAGCAGGTCAGAAGCAACAAGCATCTACACGAACAGCTATGGCAAAAGAGCTTGGGGACCTTGAGAAGCTCACGGCTCAAGAGGACTCACGTCTTCGTGACCTTGGTGTTCAGTTAGACTTAGAGGAGGTTGCAGGAGCACAGCAAGCTGCGGCACAGGCGCAAGAGATGCGTGCCGCTAAGATATCTGAAGGAATACAAGGGATTGGAAGTGTGGCTCAACAGGGATTGTCTATGGTTCCATTGTACCAACAGAATCAAACAGCTCAAAGAGCGGCTATAGGAAAAATGGCAGGAACTGAAAGCGGTCTGAGTACACTTAAAAATACATTTGACCCTAATTCTATGAGTCCCTCAATGATGGATAATAATCCATTTAACATTAATGCAAGTCAGTTTGGAGATGCTGTCACACAGCAATACTATCAGAATATGAGTCCTCAACAGTATAGAGGATTTAAAAAAGGTATGTCAAAAACTCAAAGACAAAATTTATATTTTGGAAGTGATTTTACTAATGCTTATCAAGACCCAAATCAAGGACCTAATCTTTAAATAAACTATGGCTACCTATTATAAATACGCAGAGAGGAGCGCAGACTCAACAATAAATTGGGCGCAGGTCGGTAAAGGAATGACCGATATGCTTCAAGAAGAAGCACGTATCCGAGAGGAAAAGAAAGCGGCTATTGATGAGGCATCAAGGGAGTATGGAAAAACATTACAAGACTTACCTTCCGGTGAGTTTCAAACTGCAAACGAGTTTGCGATTAAGTTTGGCGGTAAGGCGCAGGAGCAGTTACTAATTCAAGACAGGTTATTAAAGTCGGGTATACTAAAGCCAAATGACTATGCGGTCCTAAGACAGAACCTCAACGACGGAACAACTCAGATGTTTGACTTAGCTAAGGAGTACGAGGCTGAGTATCAAGATAAGTTGTCAAGGATAGATAACGTAGACCCTGCTAATAGAAGTCAGCAATTAGAGTCTGCTTTAATGGCTCAGATAGAAGGGCTCAGTAACCTTTCAAATGTAGATGCTGTCATTAATCCAAACACAGGGGTGGTTAGCTTAGGTAAGTACATTACCAAGACCATTGATGGAAAAGAGGTTAGGGTCCTTAGCGATAGCCCTAACGACGTTGCTACGGTTGGTGAGCTTAGAAATAGAATCAAGTCTAAGTACGATTACTTTGATGTTGCTAAGGCAACAGCCAACGCAGCAGATGGTCTTGGAGAGGTAAAGACACAGATGCTTGATTTAGCTAAAAGAGGAGGAGATGCCAATACAATTTTCGCTATGTCTGACAAAAAAGAAGGAATGTATTTAACCAAAGCTGAATTGGCAAAACTTCAGAAACAATTAGCTGATAAAGAAATATCTAAAATAGAATTTGATGAGACTATGGCGGCTAACTCTTATTCGGGGGCAGAGAAGCTTCTTATTGAGGAGATGTTGGTTAATCCTTTTAATGTAACATCAATACTCACAGAGAATTTAACCGGAACTTTTACTGAAGAGTTTGATGAGGAGAAGGCTAAAGCGGCACACGCAAAAGGAGACCAATCTGTTATATTCTACAAGATGACACCTACGGGTCTTGAGGCGCAACCTACAGAGGAGCAAGAGAAAATGGCTTATGACTATTTAAAGACACAGCTACGTAGCAAGATATCAACAAGCAATGAGGCTAAGACAGCAGGTATGAAAAGTTACGACCCATTACGAGGAAAAATATATGATGATAACCAAGCCCTCAAAAACAACTACACTGCGCTTGATGCTTGGAACGGAATAATGACCGCCAAAAACGCTCAAGATAGAGACGCAAAAATTAACGCACTTATAAATAGTGATATTGCTAAAGAGAACAATTTGACAAGCATAGATTTCTCAAGGGTGGGAACAGATAATAAAGTTTACTATGTTAAAGATGGAACCAAGCAGTCTATTCCTTATGACGTAAATAATATGACTTTAGAGAACCACGCTTTGCTTGGTAACATTGTACACGGAATTAATGATTTGGAAAAAATAAAAAAACGTACCCCTAACTATACGAAAACATTGTCCTACTTCACGGACGAAGGTGCTCAAGCTTTTTCAAATACAAAAGCAGAACTTATTCCTACAGGAACTACCGCTTCTAAAAATTTAAAAAGCTACTACACAGAATTAGAAGCTGCAACGACTGTGGAGGATGTAAAAAATCTTCTTACAGAACAAGGTTTAGGTGTAAGTATAGATACGAATTCAGATTCATATTTTAATGACCCCGAAGTAATAACGTCAAACGGTAAAATTATAGCAAGGGCTCGTGATGGTAAATTTACAACAGAGGAACTTAAGAGAGCAGCAAAGCAATTTGCAGGTAAGAACCAAGAGACTATAACAAAGAATAGAGCTGTAACAGGTTCGTCAAGTATTGACTATTCAAATAAATAAAAAACAATGGACGAAGAGGTAGTAATTGATTTATTCAATCGTGCTAAAACATTAGGCTATGGCAAAACCATAGATGAATTTAAAGTTTTATTATCAACCGATAATGATGTTTTGAATGACAACTTTGAATATGTTAGAGGTAACGGTTATGCCAAAACTATTGATGATTTTAAGGTGTTAATAGGCTCTGAAGAACAGACACAAGTTGAACCTTTAAAAAAAAAAGAACCTACTCAAGCAGTGGGCGCAAGCATTTCGGAATCTGTTTCGGCAGATGGTTCTTCGGAATCCATAGACTTTACTGATTACACATCTGTTGCAGGCTCTCCTATGATGGAGGACTATCAAGAAAATGTAGCTACAGGAGATGTTCCGCAAGACGTAACCGTAGAGGATATTGTAGAGGTTACTTCTCAGCCAATGGCAAGAGACGAAAGTGCGTACACCGAAGGGTTAAGAGACATATCCCTTGAGGAAGATATGTTTCAGTCTGAGAGAAAAAGGTTAATGACTAAACTCGAAGCTGCGGAGAGCGGAATCACATACCAAGAAAGAAAAAACAGTAGGTATAATAATAACAGGTCCGACTCACAATTAAAAAGAGATAGGATTGTTTCGCAGATTAAAGAGCTTGAGGTTGCTAATGGCAGAAGAAAAGGAATTTTAACTCCATCTGAAGTAGTTTCTTTAGAAGAGGTTCTAAGCGGAGCAAAGCCACAGGTAGAATTAGGACCGGAGTTTTATAACTTTGCTTTAAACGCAGACGGAACTATAAATAAAGATAATATTGACGCAGCAAAGTTTGAATACAAAGAAAGGG
>Ga0209634_1000390_pt1 | contig 34149 bp, 20 predicted proteins | sample LinPmetageLP40_FD_184043 | JGI IMG/M metagenome (GOLD analysis project Ga0209634, IMG submission 184043) | Marine viral communities from the Pacific Ocean - LP-40 (SPAdes) (version 2) | ecosystem: Environmental > Aquatic > Marine > Oceanic | place: Pacific Ocean | collected 2010-08-26 | reverse complement strand
CTAGCATCCATCATTAATGAAGTTGCTTCTGAGTTTTGGGCTGGTATTGAAGATAATATAATATTAGATCCGTCAATTTTAATTTGAGGTGAACTATCATTAGCAGGTCCTCTCATAAATAACGATCCGCCAGTACCAGCTCCTAAAAAAGTACTCCCACCATCTGTTAACAAGCAATACTCATTTGTACCCATGTTAGCAGTACCTAACATTCCGTAAGCAGTTGCACCATTCCACCCTCGTAATACCAAACCTCCATCAGCGCCTTCTGCTGTTATAGCGCCACTTGCACTTATATTACCAGATGCTGTAATATGAGTAGAAACAGTCAATGATCCTGTTATAGATATCAAGCCGTTATTGTGAATTAACATTCTTTGTGTAGCGCCAGTTGCTGGATCAGTAGTTCCGGTATTGTTTGTTGTCCCGGTTTTAAATGAAATTCCTCCACCTGATACATTATTTATTATGTCAAGAAAATTATTATTTAATTGAACTGCGCCTTCAATAATATCGCCGTCTGCTTTAAACCATAATCTAGGAAGATCGGTTTCATTATTATTATCTGTATCAGCTGCTATAATAAATGTTGCATCACCAGATGTTCCTGCAGAGAGTAACAGTGTTTTTGTTGATCCATCAAAAGTTAGCCCCTCTTCGGCATTCATTCCATCAGTACCGGTAGCAGTAACTACTCTATTATTAGAACCATTTGCCATAAAATCAGACACATCGACCGATATAGCATCTGCTGCAACATCAATACCAGTACCAGCTCCTACATTTAAAGTAACTGTTCCAGAAGTTCCGCCGCCTGTTAATCCATTGCCGGCAGTAACGCCTTCAATATCTCCAGATCCACCACCACCACTATTAGCTATCCAATTTGTTCCAGTTCCGGTAGAAGATAATATTTGACCGGAAGATCCTGCATCTCCAGATGAATCTTTAATTGTACCAGCGACTGTAATGTTTCCATGAAAATATGAATCATCTGTAGTTGTTCCATCTCTGTCTACAATTGATTGAACTTCAAATGCATAACCTGCAGTCATTTTTGTACTAGTACCAATACCAATACCTATAGGGCCGTTACTAGTTTGTAGTCCAGAGAAAAAATTAATAAGGCCTTGCGAATTAAAGTTTCCAGCAGCGGTTGTATCATAACTAGATATTCCTAACAATCTAAAATCATATGCAGATCTTACAAATCTAAAACGCTGGCCAGAATTTTGTACCATTACTCTTCCAGGGGAGGCTCCTATATCTCCAACACTTCCGCCTCCATATGTAACACTTCCGCCATTTGGATAAACTCTTGTTTGAAATAATTGAAAGAACCAATCATCTGAATCTGCATGGAATCCATATGCAAATGCACTACTACCACTAACTGCAACTTTATCTGCATATCCTACAGCAGTTGTAGCACATTCTATAGTAATTTCATGTCCTTGACTATTTGATGCAATTGGTGGTCGTATCATACCAATTGGAGATTGTGGAACAACTTCAATTCTAACAGACTGTGCTATCGATCCACCTAAAGATCCATCTAATACTAATTTAGTATAATTTTTTCCACCTGATGTATATTGTTCAAAGAATGAACCAGAATTAGCACCTGTTATTTTTAATAATTTAAATACAAAATAATCAGCTTTGGCATAATTTGTTAATTCTATTTGTTTAGCTTCTACTTCTCCGGCAGGAGTAACAGTGAAATTTGAAGATGAAATTGATATTATATTGCTATCATATTTAAAATGACTACCTGTATCTGTTCCTACAAAAAATCTTGGATTTCCAGTATTATATTGTAATTGAATTCCAGTATCTGAAAAACTACCTGTTGCTATTGACAATGATTTTTCTGAAGAATCTAATAATATTGATTGTTTTTCTGAATTAAATGTTGTGGTGGTCGTGGATGATGATACAAATATAAGATTACTAGTACCTGAATATGTTAAACTATTTACAAATTCTGCAGTTCCCTGTAAAGATCCAGTAGCTACCTGATATCCGTCTAAAGAAATTGCTGCTTTGGTAACCCCATCTACTTTTGCAATATTAGTTGCTCCCCCTAGGGTTCCACCTTCTGGATCAGATTCTACAAATGCATTTGCAGAACCGCCTTCATGGCCTGTCCATTTGATAAATAGCTGATCAGCTTGTGCTAATGGATCCCAAAAATTTACATAGTTTATTGCAGAGGTACCAGTACCGGTACTGCCGTCATTTGATTTAATACTACCTATTGTAGCCCATGGGAATTGTGTTGCAGTAGCATCAGCAAGAGTAATCACATTCTCAACATCACCAAACGAGGCACTAACATTTGTATTATTTAAAGATTGACTTACAACTGAAATTATTTCTGGTGTTCCTTCGAATTTATTAGTAGATAATTCAAATCCTCCAATTATACCGGCGCTCGCAGTAATTCTACCTGATCCAGATAAAACAAGATTACCATTAGAACTTGCTATAGCATTGCTGGTAATAGTAAATCCACCAATATTACCAGCGTTTGCAGTAATATCACCAGTTATATTTGCATTTGTTGCAGTTAATACGCCGGCATTTGTTACTTTGAATACAGAAGATGCTCCTAAGGCAAGTCCGTCAGTTCCCATATATAAACCAGCGTTAGAATCTGTTAATGTTGATTTTGAGCCTAATGTTATTTTTGGTGTTGATGGGTCTAATAATATATTGGTTGCAGATAAAGTTGAACCTATTGTCCATCCACCAATTGTTCCTTCGTCTGATGTTATTTTACCAGTTATCTGTGCTGCTGACGCAGTTAGCTGTCCTGATGCGCCTTTTAATTTAAGAGTACCTGATGCAGCATCTAAGTCCGAACCAATATTAAATCCACCTATAGTTCCAGACTCTGCTACAATTTTTCCGGTAATCTGTGCATTGGATGCGGTTATATTACCTGATGCAGAAAGAATTAAATTACTATTTGCACTTTTTATTCCTACTGAATTTATATTAAAATTTGCTATAGTACCAGCCGTATTTGCTGTAATAGTATTTGCTACAATATCACCTGTTACCGTAGCATTAGTTGCTGTTAAGGCTCCTGCTCTTGTAACTCTAAAAGGTGCTGAACCAAATGTATTATTTCCTAAATGTATACCATCTGCTGTACTTAAAGAAACTCTAGATGTGCCAGTTCCTGCAATTAAAGATGTGCTACCTATAGTAAATCCACCAATAGCTCCATCGGTAGCTGTTATTTTTCCAGATATTTGAGCATTAGATGCTGTTAAATTACCAGATGCTGACAATATTAAATTACTATTTGAAGATTTGATACCAACTGAATTAATATCAAACCCTGCAATTTCTCCGCCATCTAATAAAACTTTAGATCCTGTTATCTGTCCATTATCTCCTCGCAATATTAAACTATCATTTGAAGATGATATTGCTGTCGATGTTATAGCAAATCCACCTATTTGTCCAAATGTTGCTGTTATTCCACCCTGCAGATATACATTGTCAGTTGCTAAACCAAATCCAGGTGATTGGTTTCCAAATACTATACTAGATCCAGCTAATCCAGATAAATCTCCTAATCTAGCTTTTAATGATACATCATAAATTGCAGATCCAGTTCTTTCAACAATATCAATGTATGGAGTTGCTTGATTATTAGGATTTGCATTTAATCTTATAAATCCACTTCCAACTTTACCAGTCGATACCAATACTTGAGAACCAGAATATGATTGTGCTGCTCCTGGAGAGTCTCCTAGTGAAGCACTTCCAAATCCTGAATCAGCTGGTAATGAACCTGAATACCCTCTTAATACAAATATATTTCCAGAAAAGTCATCATCACTACTTGTATCATTTCTAGATGAAGATTCAACATATATATATTCAGTGCCAAACCCAGTACTACTAACTTTTTTAGCAGATAATATTTCTCCTACAGAAAATCCAGTAACATTAACTACAGACATTGTATTATCGGTAGGTAAATAATTTGCACTTGAATGCGATACAGATGAAGTTAATGTTGTGGAATTTGCTACATATAATTGTCCTCCAACTGCATTAACAGTTTCTTTTTCAAATACTGCAGTCGATAAGGTACCTCTAATTTTTGCATTTTCAAATTCTGCAAATCCATTATCTTGTGCTGATATTTTCCAACCTTTTAAATCAGATACATAATCTGCAGTTTGAATACTTCCTGCAGAATCAATAACAATATTACTACCAGTAATAGTATCAGCTGTTAATGTAAATCCTCCAATTGTTCCACCATCAAATAAAACATCACTACCAGTTATTTGTCCTGATGATGATAATATTAATTTTGGAGTAATTAATGATAATCCATCTACATTGGTTGATTTAATGCCAACTGAATCAATAGTAAATCCACCAATATTACCAGCGGTAGAAGTAATAGTACCAGACATATTAACGTTTCCGGTATTATCTAGATGAAAATTAGAAGATGATATTTCTATATTTCCATTGGCTCCAGATACAAATTGAGTTGGACTACCTAAAACAAATGTAGATGCACTCATAATTAAATTAGATCCATCAAACGTTATTCTTTCAGCATTTTCTGTTCCAATATGTGCTCTAGGTGTTCCAGAATTATATTCTAATTGTATACCAGTATTTCCAAATGTATTATCATTTATTATAAATTTTTTATTTGCAGCATCTAATCTTATATTGGTACCTGATTTTATTTTATCACTTGTAATAGTAAATCCGCCTATAGTACCTCCATCAAATAAAACATCACTTCCTGTTATCTGGCCAGAGTCTTTTAATCTTAGGTTATTATTAGAAGATTTAAGTTCATCAGATGATAATGTGAACCCACCTATTTCACCTCCAGAAAATAATACATTAGATCCTGTTATTTGCCCCGAAGCGCTCATAACTAAACTGTTATCTGTAGATGCTATACTAATTGAGTCTAATTCAAATCCTCCTATGGTTCCGCCATCTAATAATACGTTAGATGCAGTTATTTGACCAGATGCGCCTTTTAATTTTAATGTGCCAGCAGTAGAGTCTAAATCATCTCCTATAGTAAATCCACCAATTTCACCAGCAGCTGCTGTAATTGTACCAGACATTGTAACATTACCTTCAGGAGTTAAATGAAAATTAGAGGATGAAATTTCAATATTACCATTACTTCCAGATACAAATTGAGATGTACCACCAAATAAGAAAGTTGGAGCATTCATTTGTAATGCACTACCAGAAAGACTACCAACAGCTTGTCCAACAAATGTTCCATTTATCAATTGTAATGTAGATGCAGTAACTTGTCCTGATGCTTTTAGTCTTAATTTAGAATTAGCTGATTTTATTTCTTCTTCATTTACATTAAATCCTGCAATCGATGCCGATCTAAATATAGCTAAACCTTGATCAGATATAGATGCAGATGCGTTAGCTACAGATAAATCTGCTGGTACTAATATACTATTTGCAGAAACCGATCCTTCAATCGTTACGTCGCTAGTTATACGACCTCCTTTTAATAAAAATTTAGATGCAGTAATATCACCTGTTGGTTGTATATGATATCCAGATGATGATATTTCTAATAATCCATTTGATCCAGAAATAAATTGAACATCATCTTTTCCTAAAAAGAATGTTGGAGTTTGTATATCAACGTTAGATCCACTAATTAATAATCGGCCGGTATTTTGAGAATATGCAAAATGTCCAGCTGAAGAAGATCCTATAAAGAAGTTTCCATCTGAGTCTAAAAATGATATGAAATCTGAAATTGTTGCGTTAGTTCCGTCTCCTTCTGCTATAGCTCCATGAAATCCTAATACATCAGATGTCATTATTAAACCAGCATTTAATCCACCGGTTGTATTTATTTCTCCTATAGATCCAGATAAAAAGTCAAAATTTGGTCCAGTTGCGCCGGCTGCGCCTCCAGCACCAGCTGCTCCTTGTTTAGATTTTGCTAATGTCATTGTTTTTAATACATTAACACTTGCACTAGTGGCAGTTATATTTATAGTTCCACTATCATGAGCCATTGCAGATATTGCTAATACATTTCCGTCATCTCCGCCTAATGTTGAAGTAATACCGGTACTATTAGTTCTAGAATAAGAAAAGCTAGATGTTGAATTTGTTAATCCTACAAAAACAAACATTGAAGAACTACCTTCATTAAAACTTGAAATAGTTCCATTAACATCTGCAGGAAATGTATGAGATTCATTAGTTAAGAATCCAGTTATAGCAGGAGCTCCATCAGTACCAGCTGCTCCGTCTGAACCATCGGAACCAGAAGAGCCGCCTTCAATTTTAAATATTCTTGTTGAATCAGATAATCCATCTTTAGCTATATCAATTGTTAACGGTAATTTAGTTTTATTTCCACTTACTGTACTACTAAATGTGATACTACCAGATACTTGTCCGGAACCATTTGTTACATTTGCTACTAATGTTGGATCACTCAATGTGGTACCGCTTGAATCTTTTATAGTTAAATCACTAGCTCCAATTGCACCACTAAGATTTTGTTGATTTATAATAATTAATATATCATCATCTGTTGCGATATTTGATGAAGCAGATGGAAAAGAAAATACTTGAGAATCTGACGTTAATATTAAAGATTTAGCAGTACTACCTGTTTCACCTGTTTTAGACTTAGCTAAATTCATAGTTTTTGTTAAGCTGACACTTGCACTAATAGCGGTAAAATTAATTGATCCAGAATCGTGAGTCATACCAGTTACTGTTAATGAATTACTTGAGCTAGTTGCTGTAACACCTGATGAATTTGAACCAGTAAATGTAAAGCTAGAAGTTACATTAGTTAATCCTAGGAATACAATCATATCTGTTGTTCCGGTAGAAAAATCTGCTACTGTTCCGTCTGCTGTTGCAGGAAATGTATGAGATTCATTAGTTAAGAATGCACTTATAGCATCCGTACCATCTGCTCCTGCAGATCCTGCTGCTCCGTCTGACCCTGTTGCTCCTCCTTCTAATTTAAAAATACTAACAGTATCAGTTAATCCATCTCCGGATGTTTCAATAGTAACTGGAAAATTAGCTTTTGTATTTGCTAATCCGCCGGCATCAATTGCATTTGCAAATGTTAAACTACCACTAACAACACCGCTATATAATCCGGCAGAATTAGATGTTACACTACCAGTATCAAAATTAAATCCAGTAACTCCTGTTCCTTGTGCGGTTGTTATTGTAACATTGCTAGAAGATATACTAGCTGTTAAATTTTGTTGTGCTATACTAAATATTATATTAGATGGTATTGCATCATTTGAAGAAGCAGATACAAATGACATTACTTGTGAATCAACTGTTAATATTAATGATTTTGCAGTATTTGAAGCAGTTGCTTCATTTATTGCATCTTGAACATTTTCTCCTGATTCTAATCTTAATTGACCTCTAACTGTTAAAGATGAACCATCCCACGTTAATTTATCTCCTAATGAAAAATTTGATCCAGAGTCTACATAAAATCCAGTATTAGAATTTGCATGAGTTCCTGCTCCAATATATAATTTACTAGACTCTAATTCTATACCACCTATAGAACCGGTATTAGCAATAATACCTCCTTGTAAGAATACATTGTCAGTTGCTAAACCAAATCCTGGAGAAGGATTTCCAAAAACATAATCTGAATTAGCTAATCCACTTAAATCTCCTAATCTTACTTTTAATCCAACATCAAATAATCCACTACCAGTACGTTCAACTATGTCTATAAATGGAGTTGCAGTATCTCTAGGATTTGCATTCATTTTAATATATCCACTACCACTAAGACCAGTTGATACTAATACTTGTCCTTCATCATATGATTGGGAAGTTGAAGCTAAATCACCAACAAAACTTCCTTGTGATCCACTTCCATATCCTCTTTGAACATATAATCTACCATATGTTTCATCTGCATTTGAATCATCTCCGTCTATAGAAGCAGACTCTATTAATAGATATTCTGTTTGAAATCCAGTACCATCAACTTTTTTAGCTAATAAAATTTCACCTAATGTAAATCCACTAGCATTTGCAACTGACATTGTAGTATCATTTGCGGTGATATTTGATCCAGAAATAGTTGTTGCGTTAGTAACCCATAGTTGTCCACCAACAGCGTTTACTGATTCTTTTTCAAAAGTAGTTGTTCTTAATGTACCTCTAATTCTTACATTTTCAAATTCAGCTGTTCCATTTCCTTCTGACGATATTTTCCATCCTTTAAACCCACTCGCAAAGTCTCTTGTTTGAAGAATACCTTGCGGCTTCATAATAAGATTTCCGCCTTGAATTGAAGCAGTGGTAATATCCCATCCTCCAATTGAAGCTGACTTAAATATAGCTAAACCTTGATCAGATATAGAAGATGATGCGTTATTAGCATTTGATGGAGATCCTCCAATTGTTGCCGGAGTTTGTATACTATTTGCGGTTACAGAACCTAATATAGTTACTCCATCTGTAATTGTACCGCCTTCTAATAAAATTCTAGATGCTGTTATTTGACCACCAGCTTTTAATCTAAGTTCTTGATCTGCAGATCTAATTTCTTCTGAGCTAACAACAAAACCACCTATAGATGCAGATTTAAATATAGCTAAACCTTGATCTGATATAGATGATGACGCATTTGCTGGTGTTGCTGGAGATCCTGCAATTGTTGCTGGTGTTAATATACTATTAGCTGATATAGATCCTAGTATAGTTACATTGTCAGTAATAGTACCACCTTCAATTAATATTTTTGATGCTGTTATATCGCCACTAGGTTGTATATGATATCCTGACGAAGATATTTCCAATTGGCCATTTGCCCCACTTATAAATTGAGTAGCTGCGTCACCTAAAAAGAATGTTGGAGTGTTTATTGAAACTTCACTACCACTCATTACAATTTTTTCAGTACGTATATCTAATTCACTTTGGCCGTTAGATCCACTAGTTCTAAATCTAAAATAATTATTTGCATCTGCTACTAATTCTAATCCAACGCCTCCATATGATGTTTCTGTTTGATTTGGTAATGCAGAACCAGAATAAATTAAAAATCCTGCTGCTCCAGAACTAGTTGCTTGATTAAATCCAGCATATGGTAATGATCGGATAAATCCTGTATTTTTTAATCCTGATATATCAATTCCAGAATCTAATGAGTCAGCTACAAATAATGAACCTGTTAATAAAGAAAAAGGTCCGTCTATATATCTATTACCACCTCCAAATGTTTTATTATTAACATAACTTATAGTTTTACTTTTATTTCCAGCAGTATTATAATATTCTAATTTAAATGATATTTGATTATCGCTTTTATGTTCTACTGGAATTAAAGTTCGTAGTCTAGTATAATTTTCAGTAAAGCCAAACTCCGAATCTGAAAGTGTTTGGACTTCTGATAATTGCCATTGTCCATTTTCAATTACAAATAAAATAGATCCTAATCCATCTTTATCTGCTATAAATGTAAAATTAACATCATCATATCTTTGATTTGTAGCGGTAGTTTTTACTTCACCAATTTTTTTACCTAAATTAATTGGAAGTTCTTGATTAAGAATATCATTACCATCAAAATTAAAAGAAGATCCAGATAAATAGATTGATATTTTAGAATCTTGACCTGGTATTAATTGTGTTCCAATTGCATCAAATTGTATTTTATATTGAGAATTTTCTACAAATACTCCTTGTATTGAATCTTTTGATTTTATAATATGTACATCATTATATTTAGATATATCAGTTGCACTACTAATAAGCATTGCATTATTTAATGAACTAGTAGACCAAGTCATTGTAGGACCTGTAGTTTCAATATTATTTAAAAACGTTTTACTTTCCCAATATTCATTAATTACACTTTGAGATGTAAAAAATCCAATTGATATATCTGGTAATATTGAACCTGTTGCGTCTACAAAAATTTCAGTAGGTGTTAAATCAATATCATTTAATAATTCATAATCTCCTATAGATCCATTATTACTACCATATAATTTTATTCTACTAATATCACCAGTGTCAGGTGATAAGTTTTTTATTTGCATTAAAGCAAATGATTGTGAATTTTGTGTTGCATTAAAAGTAGGAGTAACATTATATTCAATTGAATATGTAGAATTATCAAATTGTGTATATTTTTGTTGTGATAAACTTTGACTTGTTAAAAATATAAATGGATTTTCTAATGTTAAAGTAGTATCATTTAATACTTTTTTTATTTTTGAAGTATATATTGGAGTTGTATTTAATGAAAAGTTAGGTACTGGTAATGGATTGATTGGATTGGTAACAGTTAATGTTCCATCTTTCATATCCGAATTAAATTTGCCTCCAGTTAATAATATATTTGAATCATTATTTCTATTGATATATTGCACAGTACCAATATCATATGTAGTAGTTTGTAAACTTCCAGAAAAACTTCTATCCAATTGTACAGCAATTTGTTCGTCTAATGTAATTACAGGTTCTGATGTGAATATAACTTCACTTTCATTAACAGCTGTTGGAGAAACTGTTATAGTTTCTGACCATATTGTATTAATTCTATTTTGAAATTGTGCTGGTACGACTCTTCCGTTTAATTCTGTTAATTCAGTACCTAATGTTACTATACAATCTCCTTCTGGAGTGTCAGGATATATATAAACTGCTATTACTCTCGACCCATCATCTTCTAAATAATTTAATATTTCACTATATATAGGATCATTATTAGAATCAGTAATTTGTATTTGTAAAATAGAACCAGGCTTTAAATTTGTAGAATTTCCTTGTAACTTAATTAAGTTTTTACCAGCTGTAAATCTTAAAGGAAAATTAGTTATTCTAAATACATCAGGAGATGTGTTTGATGTATCATTAAAGAATAATGTTTTGTTACGTAAATCTGGATTATTTAATTTGCGTTTTTTTGCCATTTTGAATACATACTTCTTTTTTAATAAATATTACGTATGTATAATCTGGCTAAAGTTTTCTATTTTATTTACTTCTATTAAATTGTCTACCATATCACGCATAGATTCTACGTGAGATATAATAATTGAAAAATCAAATTTTGATCTAAAATATTCAAATAAATTTGTTACTGACGATATATGTTCTCTATCTAAACTACCCCAACCTTCGTCTATAGCAATAAAATTAGGTCTAGGTAATGCTGAAACGTTTATTAATGCTACTCTGATTGCTAATGAACTCATAAATCTTTCCATACCAGAAGTTAATTCTAATGGCCAAAAATTATCTTCATCGTATATAATATATCCATTAATATTTTTACCATCTGTATTTAATACCATGTTAAAATCTACAACTTGATCTAATACATTATTTATTTCTGTTTCTATTTTAGGTAAAGCTTTTTTAATTAACTCATATGGCACACCGTCTCTTTTTACAGATTGTAAATAGTATTCATATGCTTTATATTCAGTTTCTAATTGTTTATATGTTTCTAATTGTTCTAATGCTGTTTTCTTTTTAGTTTTTGCAACTTCTATTTCACCATGATTTGATTTAACTTTATCAGTAATAGTTTTTAAAGTATTTACAATATCAGTTATTAAATTCTTTTTTGTTTTAATTTTTTCATCTATAGATTTATTATGAATAATAGCAGTTTCATTCTTTTTAAATAATTCTTGACGCTCATTAGTTGTTTCTAATTCAGATTCTTTTGTTTGTAAATCACTTTCTAGTACTTGTAATTGTAATTCAAATTTTTCTAATTTATTAGATAAGTCTATTTGTTCTTGATATTTTAAAATTATATCTTGAATTATATCACGATTTGTTTGTAAGTCAAATTGTTTTGTAAATGCAATATCTGCTAATTTTTTATTTTTTGGTAATTCTATTTTTGCTTCTTCTGCTTCTTTAACAAAGATATTAGAAATACAATATTTACAAGTATGATCATATTCATGTGTTAATAAATGATCTATTTTTTGTTGCTGTATTTTAATTAATTGTTCTAATTGTGTAAGCTCTTTTGTTACAATTTTTATATCTTTATTTAATATTTCTTTTTTATTTTTTTGTAAATTTAATTGGTCGATGGATATTGATTCAATTGATTCATCATTTAACAAATCAATTTTTTCTTCTAATTCTTCTATAGATATTTCTATATTTTCTATATTATCAATTAATTGATTCTCTGTTTTTTCTAAATCAGAAATATCTGGTCCATCATATGACATTGGTTGTTTTGATTCAATTAATTCAACAATTTGATTTTGTACATTATTTCTAGAATTTTGTAAATCATTATCATTTTTTTCTAATTCAATTATAGTATCTTGATTTTCAATAATAATATCATCAGACTCTTTTATAATAGAACCAAAGTCTATTTTTTTATATGCTTTTAATTTTCCAGCTGTTTCTTTTATTTCTTCTGATGCTAAATGATATAATTGTTCAAATACGGTAGTGTCTAAAAATTGTGATAATAAATCTTTTCTTTCTCTTTGTGATTTTTCTATAAAATTATTATTATCAGCTTGTAATGAAAATGCAGTTAAAATAAAATCATCATATGTTCCTAAATATCGTCTTATACTTTTATTTGTGTCACTTCGTTCTTCACCATTTAGATTTGCATCTTCGTTATAAAAGTTAACATTAACTTTAACATGTCCGTGTTTTAATGTTACTCCTTCTCTTTCAATCGTATATAATTTATCATTCAACTTAAATTTAAAGATACCTTTAAATGTAGATTTTTTATTATTTAAAACTTCTTTTGATTTACTTGTTTTACTACATTTATCAAATATCGTATATATTATAGCATCTAATAAAGATGATTTACCAGATGCATTTGCAGCAAATAATCCTATAACATCAGATAATTTAGAAAAATCTACTTTATTTTTTTCTCCATATGAAAACATATTATCAAACTCAAAAGAAACTGGATACCATGTTACATTTCTAACTGATTCTAAAACAGGTAGTTTAGAATTTATAGTTCTGTTAATATGTCTAATTGCATCTAATTCTTTTTTATTTGCATCTGGATGGGTTTCGTTTATAAAATTTGTTATTAAGTTATTTTGATGTTCTACATCACGAACATTACCTATTGCAATAGATCCATTTTTATTACTTTCAATATGATTTGCAGTACGTTGTATTGATACGTCTTGAACTTTATATTTTTTACGTATAGTTGCTATTAATTTTTTAATGTCAGATGCATCTGTATCAGTAAATTTAATCCTGACTCTAGGTTTTGCAGGTACACGATGTGGAGATTTCTTAATTTTTGCATTTTCTACTTCAAAAGTAACATATCCATAATCATTTTGTATTTCTATAAATTCTGATGTACGATCTGGAAGATCCCATACTAATATGCCATGATCAAGTGCTTCTCCGTGGTTTTGTTGTATTAATGATCCAGGATATCCAATCGTTTTTTCACTGTTTAAGAATTGTGCAGGCTTATGTATATCGCCTAATAATGTTAAATCATGTCCATTAAATAATTCAGTAGTAACATGATCATTTGAAATTTGAAATCCTATGTCAGTTTTAGCATTATGTACAGCTCCATGATGTAAAGCTATTTTATAATGAGCATCAAAGTCTTTTGCATTAATATAGTCTTTTGGAGCAACGTCTACTGCCATATGATTAAATACTACATTTGCAAAACTAAATAATCCATTATCTTTAATAAAATGTATATTCTTATTATTAATAACATCTAATATTGGTGATATTGCATCTAATCGATATAAATTATTTAAATTCATATCATGATTTCCTAATATTACAATCGTAGGTATGTGAAATCCATTAAAAAATTTTGTTAACATATTAATTAACTCCGGAGACATATCTAATTTTGAATGTACAATATCTCCAGTTAATACGCAAATACTTTGATTAGTTGAGTGTTGAGCAATGTGTAAAAATAAATTGTCAAATACTTCTTGATATTCTTTATGTCGCTTTAATGTGCGAATATGTATATCTGATATATGAAATATTTTATCAATACTTGTTATGTTTGTGTTTAATTTTTTTATTTCCATAATGAGTTTATTTCTAATGTCATCATTTCTTCAAATGAAAACTTATATGTGTCTTGAATTTTGTCTGTAATATTTTTATATCCTAACTCATTAGGATCTTCTTTATCTAATTTAACTAAATGTACTTCAATACCTTCATCCATAAACATTTTTGATATTTGTTTTGCATTTTGTATTGCATCTTGATCTAAACATATATAAATTTGTTTTATGCCTTCTTCGATAATTTTTATCCTAAGCTTTGGATTAATTTGTTTACCAAATAACGGTATTGCATTTCTTTTAATTGTAATTGCATCAAATGCTCCTTCGCATAATATAATAGGTTCATTCCAGTTAATTAACATTTCAAATCCTATTATATCTTTTGATATTTTTGGATTCTTATGTTTATACGGATCATTTTCATAAAATGCTCTAGATACAAAATAATTTAATTGACCTGTTGCATCATAACTAGGAATAATAATTTTGCCGCTATATTGACCTGATTCAGCATATCCTATTCTATATCTAATTATATCAAATATTGATATACCACGTTTTTTTAAATAATATATTGCATTTTTATAATCTGGAGTATTTCTTTTTATCCATAATGGTTTGTAATCTTCTGGTAATTGTATTACTTCTTCTATTTGATTTATATTGTCAGAATTATTTCTATATTTTGATCGTTCAATTATTTTACCTAATTTATCAAACTTATCTTGAGATAATTTTAATTGTTTAAATAACGTATATACAGATCTACCTTTTTTATCAGATATCCAACAGTGCCATGGATTTTGGCCGTTATTATCAGTATTGATATCAATTTCTAATTTAGGTTTATAATGGGATGTAAACGGCGAAAAAAATGCAACATTATTACCTGAAGTAGATTTACTTTTACCTAATACAGATTCTAATAATTGAAGTAATTTTAGATTCTTCATATAATAATATTATAAGGAATTTTTAACAGAATTCAAAGGAACTGGAACTTTATATTATATGTCAGACACAATCAATTACATTTATCGGTCTAACGATTCATCATTTAAATAATTACATTATATTAAAAGATTTCATCTTTATATTAAATACATAAAAAAAATAATAAAAATTTTGCAAAGATCAAACCATTAACCAAAAAATTTAACTACATTTGGCGTTTCATCTACTTTACAACACTCTTCTAACCATTCTGCCGGCATATCTTTTTTTGCAACATGTTTAATACCTAGTTTCAAAGCATATGCTTCATATGTTGTTTTTGATCCTTTTGATATTTTTTGATTTGGATTCTGAAATATTATCCTTAAATCTATATCAGGATTCGAAGCTAATATATTTTTCATTTTTTGTCTATCTGTACTTGTCCATCTACCCTTAGTTTCAATATACATTGTTTTACCATCTTTTTTTGTAAAAATAAAATCAGGTGTATATTTTGAATTCTTTTGTGGAACTATATATTTTAATGTTTCTGTTTCATAATTAACAGGATATTTTGCTTCTTTAATTTGATCTGCAACTTTTAATTCTAAGCCAGATCTATATCCATATTTATACGCTGCTTGGCGTTGTTTATTATTTGAATGCCAATGATTTTTCATAACTGTTTCCTTTTTTTTACCAATCGATCATTACAATATTACCATTCCAGCTCATTATGTTGTCTGGTTTAAAATCTAATGATAAATCTAAATCACCTATTCCAGTAGTTTGTACTTGTTGTTCTAATGCTCTTATAAAATTACCTAATTTTTGGTCAACATATCTGCCACCATTATTGTTAAAATAATCAAATATACTAGTTTCAACTCCTTGACTTCTTGCATATTCTTTATATTTTTCATAAAATTGTGTTATTTCATGTAACATATCAGATGATAATTTACTTGCTCGTTTCATTATATACATAGTTTTATTATCAGAATAAACAACAGGTATAAATGCATTATATTCATTATACCGTCCTACTATAACATCTGCTACTGCAATTTCATCTGGTTCTGATGTTATTTTCATTAATAAATCTTCACCATTTATACTATAAACTTTTCCATTATCTCCAGAATTAAAAAATTGAAATTCTTTATTTCGTATTTTAGATAATAATCTTTCTGATTCTTGTTCAGAAATTTCTGTTAATATAGTTTTTAATTTTATCATATTTAATCAAATTCATTATCATCTTCTATACTCGCAAATTGATCTTGATCTAAATCTACTCGTACTAAAAAGTTCATATCAATATTATTTCTATTTTTAACTGGATTAGCTAATTTACCAATTGCTAGTAATTCAGCATATTGATTATATAATCCTATAGTTGTTAAATATGGTTCAAATGTACTAGAAGTCATATGACTTAAATATGTTTGGTTGTCATCTTTTAATGCAGAATAATTTGTTGTTAAATTAAAATCTCCTTGTTCTACTTTACACAACGTTGCAAATTCAAATACGTTAATGGTACTTTTATAACTAGCAGAATATGCATATGACAATGCATTCTCATACCGGTAATCTGGACTAGTTACTACAAATAATCCATTATTATGAAATGCATTACCAACACGATTAGTTTGTAATAATGTTCCGCCTTCTGTACGATCTGCTAATGAATTAATATGAGATTGAGTTAATGCTTTATTATATATTCTAACTTCATCTAAGTACCCATGAAATCTAGTATTTTCTGGTGAAGAAGAATTATTTTCTTGATATGATCCAAATTTTATTGGATCTGTATTATTTATAGCAGCTGATGATGTTTTAAAATTATTAAGTTTTTCTAAACTGAGTAATGTATTTGAAGTTACTGAATTATGTAATGAAGAGTTAATATACATTTCCATAGTACTACCAGTTTTTTGACAAACAACATGAGTCCAACTACTAGATACGAATGCCGACGATGTAATTTGATTTTTTAAAGATTCTTTTCCAGAAATTGAAAAAACTAATTGATTACTTCCGCTTAATTCAATTTTAAATGGATATTGTTCACTAACATTATTTTTAACTTTACCAATTATTAATTCATTTACCGTCGATGTATTTGATCCACTATATAAATAAAAAGAAAGTGCATAATCATGATCTCTATCAAAATATGCATCATACTCAGTAGTTTCCATATATCCAGATCCAGAAAAATATGCAGAATACCCAATTGACTTTTTATCTCCATTTGAAGTAGTTACTCCGTTTGTAAATATAACATTTGAAGATGTTACATATTTAGTAATTCTGCTAGTATCAAAATACTCATTGAATCCCTCATAAAATATTTCATCTCCAGGAAATGAACTTGTAACAATTCCAGAATCAATAATATTCTCATATGTATCAGAATGTAAATTAAATGATCCACTATAAATAAAAGAACCAGGTTTAATTGTTAATCCCATTTGTGTTTGAGGAACACTAAATACTGATGCTGATTGATATAGTATTTTTGTAGATTTATCTAACGGAGTCATTAATCCATGATTTTTATATGCATCATTTTTATACTTATAAAATAAATGATTAATTGAATAATATATATTAAACGCATACGAATCATTGTCAGGATTTTTTCTAAAAGCTGAATCTAAATTAGAATTAAAAAAATATGCTTCATTAGTAAAAGGATTAATTTCAGGAATAGATCCAACATAATTTGCATATAATGCTAAGTGATTATCAGATGTACTACCTGATGTTGCTGTAAATGTTTTATTAATCTGTATCGGCGTTATTTTAGTATCAGATCTATCAACACGTTTAAATACTTGAGGATGTGTTCCGTTTTTATCTTTAATAATGTTTGGCATAATAGTAAAACCCCGCTATACTTTTATTATAAATATAACGGGGATAAAATCAATGATTAATATTCAAGTTTTACACGAACATTTAATTCTCTTTTTTTAGATTTAAGTAAAGGCTTACTTAATTTAGCAATTGCTAATAATTCTCTAGAGTCATTATACAATCCTACGGTTGTTATATATGATTTAGGATCACCTATATATTCATCTTGCAATATATCACCTTGATCGCCGGTTACATATGAAGGATTATTTGAATAATTAAAGTCTCCATTTTTTACTCTAACAAAATAAAATGTGCTAGAAACAGTTTCTTTATTTCTTGCTTTAAATCCTTTTGAAGCTGTTACATATGATCCAGATATTGAATGATGTAATCTATAATGATTACTTCCATTTGAATTAGAACCAGTATTTGTTATAAATCCTAATTTAGTATCTAATACATCTCCATCTAATATAATAGTACTATGATCACAAAACACACGTCCATAATAATGAGGTGCGGCTGGATTATAAACACCATTTGCAATACTACCAGAAACAACAAAATATACATTTCCTGCATCTTCATTAGATGCTGATGCTATAGTTGAATCATCAATTAAAGTAAACGTATTAGCTGCTCCACTAATTGCAACACTTCCAGTTGCGTCTAAAGCTTGCGAGCTAGATAAAGTACTTAATGGTATTTCAAAATTTCCTGGATCTAATTTTTCTTTTGCTCTATTTCTTTGAAAGTTTATAACATATATAGAATCAGTACTACCAGAAGCTGGAGTTGAAAATCTAGTAACGTCTTTATTTAATAATAATTGTCTGTATTGGCTATAAATTGCTCTAGACGGAGCATCATCAATACTTCCGTTAGTTGAAGAACCACTTCCTAATGCATTACCATATGCTAAAGCATATTGAGTAGCAGATCCAGTTAATGAAGGTAATTTTTGATTAACATTAACATAATATTGAGATTGAGCTGCAGTCATTGATTGAGTAAAATAATTTTGTAATTCAGTTAAATTATCACTCCATAACCCAGCCGTTACAGTTTCTTTAGATGCATCTATAATATCACCACCTATATCAAATAATTGAAAAGTTTTACCGCCATTAATTATAGAATTTTGATTTGTTACTTGTTGTATATAATCATCAACAGCTTGATTTTGTATAGATGTAATCGTCTCTTCTGCAATCTCTCCGCCGGTAAGCGGATCTTGTATTACCGGTCTTCCTTCTGGTCTAGGTTCTTCTACTCTAATAGTGTCTGCAGTTCGTAATTCCTGTGGTCTACCCGTAAGTTCTTGTTCTACCCTAGTTCTGCCCTCTTCTTTTTCTTCAGATGCTCTAACTTCTCTAGCTGACTCTCTAGTACGACTAGTACGAGATCTACGTTCTCTTTGACTTTGGTTTGGTAATTGTTTTAAATCTATTATTTTATTCATTAGTTAACTCCTATTAACCTCTTTGCACTGTTGCTAAATTAGCTGCTTTAACAGTTATACTTACAGTTGTGCTACCACCTGTTTCATTTCCAATTAATGTAATAGTAGCTGTTTTATCTTTTGATAACTGTTTTCCAACTATTCTAAATGCACCTTTACTTAATGAAGCTATACTAGTTGCTTCAGCATTTGCAGATATACTAGGTACAGTTGGTAAAATATTACTTGTAATTTCTTGTCCTGCTGCTGGTGTAATTAAAGCAACAGATGAATCAGATAAAATTGCTGAATATCCAAATGTGGAATTTGCCATATTCATTCCAAACGTAGAAGCTTGTATAACAGCTGCTTGTCCAGTATTTAAAGTTATCGATTGTTTGTCTACTTGTACAGTAGGTATTCTTGTTGTAGTATTATTATCCAATGTTAATAATCTACTTTTCATTGCTTGAGTTTCATCAGGTAATGCTTCAGTTAATGGCATATTTTCAATAACTATACCATAATAGTCAGAACCTAATGAATGATTTGGATTCCATAAATCATAATCAATTTCATCATCTGCTAATGCAAATTGTGTTATGTTAAAAGAACCATCTCCTTTTGCTAGTAGTTCACGACCTTTATTTGTTAATATCGCATCTACAGTAACAGAAGTATTATCTAAATATCCCATTGTTATTTCCTTTTTTTATATAAATATTACGTTGATAGAAAAATTGCTTTATTCCCTAACATCAAAATTTCCTTTTATTCCTGGTGGTTGAGTAAAAATTCTATTACCATTATTTTCTGCAATTTCAACAACTGGTTTGCCATCTGGCGTATCTTTTGAGTTTACATTAAAATCTGGACTAGTTATTTTACATCCATTAAATCTATGATTAGCTATACCTGTAGGTAAAAAATCTTGCACATGTGCTTTTCTTCTTGTTGTTCCAATTGACGACGAATAATTTATTTGTAAAAATTCGGATACCCTACTAGCAGTTATAAATGGCACAATAGCTTCTGATTCCCAATATGGAGTATATCCAACAATATATGTGCTACCTGATTGAATTAAATATTTACGAGAATAAGTACTTCCTACAAATGGATCCTCTCTAGTTTCTACTATTACCCGATATGCAGCATATGAACCAGTTATAGATAATACACTATTTCTTGCAATATCAATACCGCCTATTTCATCAAGCTTGGATGATTCTATAAAATCTTGATTTATTATTTCTATAGGGTTTTTATCATTTTGTAAGTCATTTTCTTGAATTCCTCGAACAAAATCTTCTAGAATTGGTTTAATTTTATTAGCAGTTTTTTCTTCAAGTTCAATTATAGAAGTTTTTACAGATCCACTTAATGCCGTTTCTTTAATAACATCAATTGATGTATTTTTATCATCTTTACTGGCAGTTACATTTATAACTTTTTCTATATCTATACTACCACTATAAGTTTGATTTAATTTTGAAATTCTAGCTAATGTAGAATCTTTACTTCTTTCAATAATAGTTGGTTGTATTAATAATCCTAATATTTTTTCTGTTCTTGCAGGTAATAATTGTTCTAATTGCTTAAAAAATGATAAATCAAATAATGAAAATATTCGTAAAAATGCATTCATATCATTTTTATCTGCATATTTTTTCCAATACTCTCTAGAAGTATTTATTAAATCTGGATATGAATATCTATTATTATTAGTTGGATCCCCTATTAAATCATCTAATAATGTGAATCCTAATTGAGCAATGATATCTTCATTGATCATTGTTTGTGGAGAATAATATATTCCTAATTTATTTGAATCTAACGGAGCTGTGTCAAATTGATTTAAAGTAGCTCTATTTTCTACATTTAATGTATTAGTTAATGTTTGTGATTCTAATCTTATTTTATTATCATCAAATGTACCAGCACCTAAAGATATTCCATCAAAATAATACGTTTCTTCTATAGAATCATATGGAGTACTATTAGTCCAAGCAGGATATCCAGATCCTGTAAATGACGCTGATATTATTAATTTAACATCAGGTTGTACCCCAGTTAAACTAGAAGTTAATGCATGATTAATATTTTGTGTTAATGGAGTTCTAAAAACTAACTCTTGATATGCATCTACATTTCCATCATATGCAGATGGCGCTTTTGTATGATTATTAAATGGAGCATTATTTAAACTTCCAGTCCATATACGTAATTCTTGTACATGTCCTTGTAATCTACTACCTCCACTAGTTCCTCCTATTAACACAGTACCTGGATTAGAAAAACTACCGGTTGCAGACGCAGACACGGTATTAATAATTTTTCCATATTTAGATTTGTTTGCTAATACTTCTACTGTATTATTAGATCCTGTTCGTAATAATGCTGTTAAATAATCTCCTTCGAACATTTCAATTTCAGCTGATGATGTTCCATTAACTTGGATTTTACCCATAGTACCTCTAGAAAATTCTAAAGTTACATCATGACCACCTGCAGAAAATAAATTCATTGTTCCAGGTAATATTGGATTCTTTAAAACATTATCTGTTCTAAATCTTAATTCAACTGCTCCAATATTTTGATTATAATCAGTCCTAACAATTCCGGTTGTGTTTTTAATTAAATCTAATGCATAATCAAAATTTAATTTTTCATATGTTGGAGGCCTTGCAATTCTAGGTCCTCCATATTCTTGAATAGTTATTAATGATTGCGGTACTCCATAACAAGCTAATAATGCTTGCACACTTCTTTTTGTACCTTTAGCTTTTAATAATCCAGGAATATTATTAACAATTCGTCTCCATATATTATATGTAACTTCTCTACTAGGTACTGAAGGATCTCCTACACTATTAGATCCAGTTAAAGGAATTCCATTAACATCAGTGCCTAATGTATATTCCCATAATTCTTTTGATTGATTTCCATTAGTTAAATTCCATCCAAATTGTTTTGCTACTGAATATAACAATTCATTTGGCATACTTTTTTTAGGATGTTCATCTCTAGAATTAATTAATGTCATTGCATTAATATATGTATATAATATATCATAATGCTGACCTAACATGTTAACAAATGTAGATAATTGTTCATTGTTTTCATCTAATAACATGAACTCCGGGATACTTCTGATTAATCGATTATTATTTCTAGTATCATATATAGAAGCACTAGAATATACACCAGTATACCAAGATTCAAAATTACTACTTGTTATAGAATATAATTCATATGGATATACATTATTAGATTTTGGTGATGGTTCTATATAACTACCTGTAACAAATTCTACTATAGGTGAAGCTAACGGAATGTCATGTGTGAATATAGTTGAAGATGAATCATAATATAAATATTGTTCAAATTGATCCATTCCACCAATTAAATTTGTATATAAATTATTATAATCAGCTGCATTTGTAATAGATGCAGACCCAGATAATAAAGCAGCTGATGCAGATTGTGCTGTATAATATTCTAATAATTCAATTTTATATTTGAAATTTTCTAGTCGCTCTGTTGCTGAACTATAAAATATAAAGTTATTAAAATCAGAAAAATCTATATTTAATTTAACTCCACCTAAACTGCCAGAAAAATATGAATCAACAATTTGTTGGGATGTTTGCATTGATGATCCTAATAAATCATTCCAAGATTTTAACGATGTAGAATTAGAAGTATTTTGTTCTGCAGAAGCATACCAATTAGTTCCAGATAACACATTAAACGTGAGTGCATCTAATACTTCTTTAACAAAAACATTGTCTACATATGGTAATTTATTTTCTCTAACAACCCAACACTTAAAATTTTTCTCTACTGTTCTATCAATTGGTTCATATAATTTAACAAATAAATATTTTCCTACAACAACACTATTAACAAACATTGCTGTCTTATTTCTAGAAAAGTTTAATAAATATCGCTCATTTGAATCATGTGTTAATGATGTTTGATTTACATTATTAATAAATTGGTTAATTGACAATAAAAATTTTGGATTTGTTTCATCGATTGCACGCAATCTAATTTCAGTACGATCAGGCGAAATTTCATCAATAGCTAGTAATTGTTGATTATAACTTCCAATCATGTCCTCAAAGAAGTTTAAAACAATTTTATAATTTCCTGAAGTTAAATTTAAATTAGAAAATTGTTGAGATATATTAAACTTAACAGGATATGATAATTGTATTGGATTTCCATCCTCATCAAATATAGGATTATTAAATTCTATTAAATCTACTTTATGTTTTCCTGTAATCCATGATTCTCCAGAATAAACATGAAATTCATTTGCAGAATTAATTTGTCCTAAATCTACTGTAGAATATTGAAAAGGTGTTTTTGTAAATAACGATCTATCCAACGAACTATATCGTTCGGCATTAATAGCATCTATTGCTTCTAAAATTTTGTCTTTATTTGTATATTGATTTAACATATTTTATACATCTAATGTTTGATCGCGCGTACTTGGAACATTTGTTTGTTTTCCATATTTTCTTGATCTTATTGTGTCACTACTAATACCAAAACCTGGATCATCAATTAATTCAATTTTCCACCAACAAGCTGATCTTAAATACCAAGCCGGTCCTCCTGCTACACATTGTACCATCCATCCATCATATTCTTCTATAGCCCTAGGATCTACGATATATCGTATTTCCAGATTTGGCCACATATTTGAATTATCTCCAGTATGTCCTATATTTATTCCATGATTTGCAGATGTCAGATATGCTCTAGCACCGGTTGAATTTCTATATATATAATTTCCATCTGCTCCAATTTTTCCATTATCTCTCCAAGCTGTTGGCATATGACGTTTTAATCTCAAATCATATCCAACATTTCTAGTTGGGTCACCACTTTGTTGATTTACTGTAATGAAAACAGTAAATTTTATTGTTTTATTAGATTCTACTAATAATTTTATAATATCTGGCGTAAATACAAACATTGGAGCGTCTGCGAGTGCTGGTCCAGATAATGGTTGACTAAATGGTAATGATCTATGGCCAGACTGACCGGTTGGGTTTCCAGGATCTACATTCCAAGACGAATCATATGATAAGTTTAGTTTTTTATATTCATTTGCTCCATAATCTCCATCTGCTAATGGAGGTATTTTATAAAATCCAGAAACTGGATCTGTTCCAAAATCATTAATGTTTATATTAAAGTCTGGTAAACTAAAATCAGACATATTTAATGTAGTGCTTGGAGGAAATGAAAAATATTTAAAAGCAGTATCAATATTTTTAACAACTGATCTGTTTGTGTAATTTCTTCGTAATTGTTCAAAAATTATAGAATCTTCATTATTGGCAGGAATTCCAGCATTTTGATATACTTGTATATCTTGTTCTGCTTGTTCGTTTTGAGCTACTTGTTCTGGTTGTTGAGTATTTGGATTTGCAGCCATTATTTATTTCCTATATTTAATATAACAGATCCTTTATTATCTCGTTTCATGATAGCTGATAAATTTGATTTATAAAAAATGCCATTTTTATTATATCTTCTAAATGTTCCAAATTGTGCTGCAGTGGGTTGTGGATTTAAATTTGCTTCTATAACTTCTGGAAGTTTTTCTGGAGTCATTAAAATATCAGTTGGTAATTTAATATTAGCTTTTTCTAATGCTGCAAATGAAGCTAAGTTTGGATCATTTGCAATTTGACTCTGTATATTAGAAAAATAATTAGTAGCAAAATCATCAACTGATGTTCCAGTAGTAGGAGGATCAGAATCTGGATTTCCAGCTGTTGGTTTAGCATCACTTATTGTACTTAATGCAACAGTTTCTCCTACTACCGTACCAGGAGGGGTAGTTACTTGACTATTGCCAATAAATGTTAATACAGTTTCTTGCGATATATCTGTATGTGAACTTGCTGCTCCTACTGTTACAACACCATTATTGTGCATATGCCAAACACCAGAATATGGAGTGCCATCTGGAAGAGCATATGCTCCTTGAGTATAACCCTCAGTTCCATCTGCATCTTCCGGGTCGCTACTTTGATATCCAACTCTATCTGGAAATGATTGTTTTGGTAATAATTTTAATATGTTAATTTGATTAGTTTGAATCATATATCTATAAATATTAAACTAAAAAATTATGAAGGATTATCTTGTAACTTTAAAAAATAATTTATCGTTAATATATTCTTCAAGGAATCCATCGACTATTTTAAATTCTAATTTATAATATCTTTCTGGCATTAATCCTGTCATATCTAAATAAATAAAATTACTGGTACTATCACAACTAACCTTTGTATAGGTAGAGTCATAAGGCACTATAACTTCATCTGTAGCGGCGTCTAATACTGAGTATAACGAGCTACTAGGAATATACTTAATAGTTTGCATAGGAAATGTATTAGTGGGTGATTTCTGCGGATATTTATCTCTACCATATAGTCTAATTTTTGTTACCTCTTCATCTTTATATGATTTTTTTAATTTGGTATAAACCGCAAATGAATTAGAATCTATTGGATCTAAACTACCAGTACTAAAACTAGATTTATCAAAATACATTAATAATCTAGGAACATATATAGTATGAGTATCTCTACTAAAGAATCTAATATATCCTCCAATTGCTGCATCTGATTCATTATCGTCAGAATATTTTAAAATAAATCCATAATTTGGAACTGTATAACCACCGCTACCAGATATCCATAATTTAACAGCATTTGTTACGTCAATATCAATATCAGTAGGTCTTACTAAAGTATCATTTAAATTAGAATCATCAAACGATTGTGAATATAATGTAACACTACCACTTTGATTTGCAGATCCAGATTCATATAACCAACTACCACCTTTACCAGATCCAGATATATATAATGTACTGCCAACAGGCATATTAGTATCTTGGCTACTAGAAATCCAAGAATATGAACCAGACTTTGGTTGATTCCACGAGCATCCATCTATTATTGCTGTATCAACATTTAAAAATCCTGTGCCATTAGTCCAATCTTGTCCAACTACATTGGCATCAATTGTAAATGATGAAGGTAAATTTTTTGCATGAGTAGTATATAATTGTAACATAAATTTACAATCATTAACAGTTTTGTCATATTTTGTAAGTGCTGCAGATACATCAGCCATATCAAATTTTATTAATGATCTAGATAATGAATAACTAGATGTAACAGCAACGGTTAAATGTTTTCCTACTTCGAGTATTTCATCTATACCAGTATTATAAGTTGGTTTTGCTTCATATAATGTAGAATCATTGGATGGATATATTATTTTGAACATAATTTTAGTCTTTTTAAATAAATATTAAATTAAACACTTACTACCCTACCTTTTATATCTTTATTTAAAAATTTAATTTCAAATATTGCAGGATCTAGTGGAGGATAAATAATTCCTTGTTTTGTAGCACTTTCTAAATCATATACATTTCCAGAATAATTATCAGCTGTATTAAATAAATTTTTAAAGTCTAAATCTACAACAGATTGAACTCCATCTACATTTCCTAATATATTCATTACGTCTGACATAATAATTGGTTGATTAATTTGCCATTTATCAATTGAAAAATATTCTTTTAATTCGTTAATACAAAGTAATAAAACTTCATTACTATTATAATTTGAATTAACTGTTATTTCAAAGTTAATCCCAATATTAACAACAAATGCATTCAATATATTAACTGCATCGGTTAATATTCTATAATAATCTAGATAATTTTTTAAATTAGTCTTTACTGCGTCATTTAATGATGTTAAATTACTATTATTATCAACTCCTAACACATATAGATTCATAGCTAATGGATTTGGAATTCTTGTTGTTTCCATTTGATTTTGTGATAATTGATCGTCTGGAACTATATAAGCTTTCGCAACACTTCCAAATTTAGCTGGCATTGAATAACATCTAATAATATAATCATCTTTAGTAACTAATCTATTTTGAGTAGCAAAATTAGATAATGCATTATTTTTTATATCTTGTAATGTATCTGCAGATTTACCGCCTCTAGCTGGAGATTCATTAGTGGTGCTTATACTAGATTTAACAAAATTAACCATAGCTGTACTAGTTGTAGCATTAGGATCATCATCAAATTCTATATTTTCAACTTTTGTTAATACAGAAGAAGCTACATTATCTGAAACTCCCCCTCCTACTGTATATGTGATAGTTAATGTAGTATTTGCTGGAGCTTGTCCGTATGCTCTAGTATATAAAAAATTAGATGGATCTATATCAACGTCTATAGGTCTACGAAATGCAGCAATACCATTTCCAACATTGTCTGGGTTTGGAATAATTTCTTCATCATTATTATCTGATATTCCTGCTCCAAATTGAATTTCCATTTTTTTATCACTTCGTAATCTAGTAATAAATCTTTTAGAAGTTTTCAATAATTTTAATAAACTAGGACTAGAACTTCTATATTGAGCAAAGTCAGGATCATTTTCTAATAAATTAGGTACATCTTTAAATATTGTATCTTGTGCTAAATATTCAACATGATACCAATTATCTCCATCTGACTCTTGACATGATATAATATCAATAACATTAGTTTCATCTAAAACTATTTTATCATATTGTTTTGGTGAAGTAAATGTAAAAGTAGCAGTTTTTACATCTCCGGATACTACCTTCGCTTTTTTCTTTAATAAATAATATGTAGGCTGATTTGTTACTTCATCACTTTCATAAACAGTAACTTCGGTTGTATTAAATGATGAGCTGAAAGTAAAATCTATAGAATCTAATGTCCTAAACTCTGCAGATCCACCGTCTTCCTTAACTTGCATTCCAGGCTTAATTGATAATGCATATGAAAAATCTGGAGAATTATTAACTCCACTACCAGTTGATGGAACTAATTGAAATACATTAAGATCTGTATATGCTGGTATAGCATTTTTTGATTTGTATCCTAATGATCGAGCTAAATCATATATATTTTTTCTTTCAGAAGCTTGTTCTAATAACGACTCCTTAAGATTGTTATCTGCATAGTAACTTAAAACATCCCCTACGTATGCTGACATTTCCATAAATAACATACCGGGTGATGATTCATTAAAATCATTATAATCATTAGGAAAATATTGTTTCGTAAAATCTATTAAATTTTTACGAAATTGACCAAAGTCTTTTCCTAAATATGATACGTCTTTTGTTACCTCCATAATATTTTCCTATTCTATTTTAAGTATTCCATCTTGTCCAGCAAATAACGTTATTGTTTCTTCTGAATCTGTACCAGTTACGGTAAATTTAATTGATATTTTAATATTGTGTATCATAGTTGGATCGTCTTCCATGGTAACAATAATTAATTCTGTAATATCTACATATGGTAACCAAAAATTTATTGCATCTGTTATAGTGGTATGTATAAAATCTTTTAAAGCATTTACATTTGGTTCAAATACTATGTTTAATAAATCTGTACCAAAATTTGGTTGTTCATACCGTTCTCCTTTTCTTGTTAATAATAAACTTTTAACATTAGTAGAAGCTTGATCGAAAGTAGTAAATGTTTTTTTAAATATACCAGGACTATTGAATGGAAATTTAACTCCTATAGCTCGATTAGGATTTTGTACATTTGTATCTACTTCGATTATATTATATGCCATTATCTATTTTTCTTTTTATCGATTGCTTTCATTAATGCAGAATAGTCTCTAGTCATGGCATTTGCAACTGCGGTATCCTGTACAGGAATATTCTGTCCTGTTTCTGCATCAATTACACTCGGAGATGCATTTGATTGTATAGATCGTTGCATTCCAAAATTTTGTGCATTATTTGATGTCATGACAATATCTTCATTCATTAAATTAGCATAATCTGAAGTAGTTGTAGTCTCTTTAGTCACTCCAGTTTGGTTTAAAATATCTGAAAATTTATTTTCTTTAAACATACTATGTTTTTTAACTGGTTTAGTATTTTTAACAATTTGGTTTGTTGTTTTTAAATCATTAACAGTTGGTTGTAACCCTTCTTGTAAAATTTCAGTTAGTTCTTCTTTTATTACTTCTCTAACAGTTTCTTTTACTACTTTTTTTAAAACTTGTATAAATTTCTTTTGTTCCATAGTTCTTCTCTTTTTTATAAATATTAACTTTAATAATTTACGACGTCTGGCCAACCATTATTATCTTTTGGGCCATATATACCATTTCCGTTGGTATCAATATAATAATCTCCTGACTTTCCTAATTCTGGATCAGGAGGACCTGATCCGTTATATGATTGTGCAGGAGCTTCTTGTAATGATGTCAATAAATCTCGTTGCGAATTAACTAATAATTCAATTGTTTCAATTCTTGCTGTTATATCATTAATACCAACATTTAATTCTGAATAAAATTCACTTCCCATGGTATTATCATCTAATCTACTTCTTTTACTACCCCACGCAACTCCAGTACCAGGATCTAATTCTCCGTTCCAAATCCAAATATCTCCATTTGCATCTGTATATGGACTTTTTGGTATTGGTGGTTGTCCTATAGGACTTCCTAAACTACCTATTCCTTGTATTAAAATCCATTCTCCAGCTGGTTGTTTTTCTGGTATACTATCAGAAAAGTCATATTCATCGATTGCTGTTTGTAAATTTATATTAGTAACTAAATTTCCACCATCACCATTTACTTCATCTCCACATTTAGTATCTAACTGTACAGCAACTGATGCTAAATTACGTAATGTTGATTCTAAAGATGTAGCCATTGATGTAGGAATAGTCCCTAATTGTTTAACAGCAACAGCTGCATTAGCTAAAACCATATTTTGTACTATTGCTAATTCAGCCATTAATGCAGCTTGCCCTACTATAGGAATTAAAAATATAGATGCTTTTATTGCACTAGCTATAGCTAACAACGCTTTTAATAATTTAACAATTTTTTCTATTAATGGTACAAGTTCCATAACTTTTTCTACCATTTTTTGAATATTTTTGATTCGTGCTAATAAATCTTGTATTGGTGGATAATCACATCCACAATCATCTGGCAATTTAGCTGCTTCAGAAATTGTAGCTTCTATTTCTAATTGTATTTTATTAACAAATACGTTAATTTGATCAACCATCAATGCGACAGCTTGTGCTGGAAGTGCTGGTATTTTATCTAATGGGAACGAAACTGGCATTTTTATATATCCTTTTTATTTATCAAAATAATGTCTATCACTGTTTAGTTTACCTATATCAGTTAATATACTTATTAATTTTCCTTGTTGTAACGGTGCTGAAGCAATTCCTGCAGGGCCTATTACTCCTGCATTAATAACAGCAACTAAATCATTTAATATCATTTTTAATCTATCTCCTTTAACTAAAGGATGTCCTGCATTTTCAGCTCCTATACGTACTTCTGGCGTACCTAATGTTATTCTATTAGGACTATCTAATATAATAGAGTCTGTTTTAGCTCTTAAAATTATTCTATTTGCATCTCCAATTAATTGGGATGTTTTAAATTTAGAAACTGGCGAAGATTTTGTTGGATTTCTAAATAATTTCAAATCAACTAGTTGTTGCATTGATGTTAAATAAAAAGAAGATGCATCGTCATTAAGTGATTCTATAGTAAATTCTTTATTACGTTTATCAGTATGAGCATTTGATATTATTATTATAGGATCGCCATCTGCAGTACCTTGCCATGTTGGTTGTAAACTATATGTTCCGTTATTAACAGTACTTCCTAGTCTAATACTATTACTAAAACGTCCTTCTATTATAGTATCGCCTTCAAATTGTTGTAAAGCTGAAACTTCTTTTTCTTTAAAGGATTCTCCTAACTCTCCTTGTACTCCAGTAGCATTAACATTTGATGTTTGAATTTCAGAAATTCCTGGTAATGCATTATGATTAATATTTGATTGTATACCATATGCAGGAAAATAATACCATTGTCTTCGATACTTATCAGCTGTGCTAAATTCGTTAGTTCCTTGAAATATTAATACATGTTCGCCAATTAATGGTATATCTTTTAATCTTCGATTAGCCGGCTTACATATTAGTTCTTGTGTTTTTTCTTCGTCATATGTTCGTACTAATATAGTATAAGATAAATTTATATTATCTTTATTATACTCATATGTTTCTAAAACATTGTTATCTATTACTTCTGCTAATAAAAAACTAACCAGCATCGTTTTTCTCCAATGACTCTTTTACATTGTTAATTTTTTCTTGTAACTCTTTATCTTCATTTTGAATTTTATCAATTTCATCTGTTAATTCTTCTTCGAATTCAGATTCTGCAATTTTTAATAATTGATTTTTTTCGTCATCGCTTAATAAAGAATTTTCTCCAGTTATAGTTTGTTGAGTTGATATATAACGTTGAACTATTGCTGTTAATTTTACTAAATGATCATCATTTTTAACAGCAACATCTAAATACTCTTTAATTAATGGAACTATTATAGTAGCATCTGATGCTGTACGTATTAATGGCTGTAATTGAGAAATCAGCTGATTAATTTGTCTATCTTTCTTTTTAGAATTATGATAGACGTCTGACATTAAGTCAGAAAAACTTTTACCTTTAAATAAATGATCGTTAACATCCATATATAGATTCCTTTTAATATAAATATTAGAAGGGCAAATTCACATACTCAGTTTGTTCATATTCTAAAAACTTTGTTGAATATATATGTTTTAAAACTTTTATTACTTTAGTAATATTATTAGTTTCTAATCCGGTACGTTCTCTTATAAATACATATAAAGCTTTTTTATTGAATTGCTCGATATTTTCACGTTCTTCAAAAATATGTAATATAGAATCAGCTACATGTATATCAGTTTGACTTGTAAATATTGAATTTATATTATCATAACAATATTCTACATAAGCATCCATAAAATATTTTAATGTTTCTGCCATTTCTGTGTTATGCATTTCTGTCATAACATTTCGTTGTTCATCTATATTTATTGGTTCTGATTCTTTTTTTAATTTTGCATATCCTTTTTGATTTTCAGCAATTAAATAATTAAATGAAGTTCGAGTATAGTAAGAGTATGCTCTACCTGCATTAGGATTAAATTTATCTAATCTAATTGTTAGATATGTAACTAAATCAGTTTGCAAATCTTTAAACGATGAATCAATATATTCACATTTCATTTTATTAATAAGATTTTCTGATAATTTCATAAAAGCAGGAAATATAAATCTTCTATATATTTTTTCTTTTAATACTGTATTTTCAGTTGATCTATTATATGCTGAAATTGATCCTTCTGTAACTTTAGTCCAATATCTATTTGACTTCTTCTTTTTTCTTCCCATTAAATTCTTTTTCTAAATTATCAATAACGTCTTTTAACATTTCAAAAGTAGTTCCAGCTTCATCGTCTTTTTCAAAAGCTCCTAATCGATCTATTTCTTTCATTGATTCATATGATTCATTTATTTTAGTATACATATACTGACTCATATCTTCTAACTCTTTTGTATATTCTTCTAAATCTGAATATACACCAGCTAAAACATATGCTCTATATATAAAATATGCTACAGTGCCTGATAATAATACAATACATAATATTAATACTGAATTCATAATTAATCTTTATCTTCTTTAAAATCACTAAAAATATCCATTATTGATTTATCAATTTCTGGATTTTGTTCTGCTAAGTTTTTAATAGCTGTCTTTTTAGTAGCTTTTGTTTTTGCTGCTACTGGATTAGGTGAATTATTTTTATATAATCTCCATCTTTCATATTCAATTTGAGATGCCATATGATCTGCATGATGTAATAATAATGGTAAATTAGTTTTTAATTTGGCTTGTGCTGATCTTGCAATAAAATATGGTTTATTAGCATCATCATATATACCATCGTGTATTCTAATAGCTTGAAATTCATTCCAAGACATTTGAATTTCATATTTTTGAAGTAAATATATAGAAAGATCTGGCACCATTGAAAACGGAATATTTTCATTATGCTTATACATTCTTCCCATATTTTTTCTATGCCAATCTGATGTTTCTACTTGATATACTTCTCTTCCCTTTCCAGGAAATCCACATTTACCTAAATCATGATGCATTGCAGCAAACATCATTTCTTCTTTAGAATATCCAGACATATCAGATCCCATACTTTCCCAAGAACTATACAATTTTTCCACACAGTCCATAACTCTAAGTACATGATCTATATATCCTCCTGCAAACGCATTATGATAATGTGCAACTGATGAAGCTGGCATCATGACTATTCTATCTTCATAGTCATCATATAACTTATTTAATTTATCTGCTCTATCAGGAAATAAAGTATTAACTCTATTCTTATATTCGTCCCAATTGGATTTAATTTTTTCTGCTTCTAACATATTTTTATTTATATTATAATAAATTATTTGGAATATTCCAATATACCTTCTGCCATTTTAAATGTACATAAAGAGCATATAACAGATAAAGAGGTTGACGCAACTTGTACCATATTAGTACAATTTTTACATCTACATTGTAACATTTTTGTCGTTTTACTTTTTTTAATTGATTTTTTCATTTATTTTAATTTTAATATAACATTAACTGTTGAATATAATATTCCTACCAGTATTGCAACAGCAAACATTATTTGGTTAGGTATTTCATTTTTAGTTGCTAATATAAACCCACTTAAAAATATTAGTTTTAAAAATAAGCTAGCATATATTATAGAGTAACCTATATTATTAAATTTTTTAA
>Ga0209634_1000389_pt1 | contig 34199 bp, 43 predicted proteins | sample LinPmetageLP40_FD_184043 | JGI IMG/M metagenome (GOLD analysis project Ga0209634, IMG submission 184043) | Marine viral communities from the Pacific Ocean - LP-40 (SPAdes) (version 2) | ecosystem: Environmental > Aquatic > Marine > Oceanic | place: Pacific Ocean | collected 2010-08-26 | reverse complement strand
TTATGAAGAGTTTGAAGCAGGCATGGACAGAGATAACTTCTTGTCAGCACAAGAGGCCATTGACTGGGGACTTGCAGACGAGATAATTACGCAAAGGTAATATGTAAAGTGGAGATACTTCATGAAGACCCTATTGTAATTAAAAATGCTTTATCACCTGAACTTGTAGACTACTCCTTTAACCTTTGGCAAAACTCTGCATTACAATTTACAGATGACACCGACCAACTTAGAGACAGAGTTTCTACTAGTACTGTAGGAAACTTTATAGTTTCTTATTGGACACAAAAGGAATTTCAACCTATACTAGATCATTTACAATCCCAAATAGATAAACATATTTCTAATCCTGTATTTAATGATTTCAGAATTTTAAAATACTCTTTAAATTGTTTTATACCTGGCCATCTTGATGGCACAGATACATTAAGAAATAATACACATAATGTTATTATACAACTTACTGATCCAAATGCATACAAGGGAGGTAAGGTAATTGTAAACGACACAGAGTATAATCTAGATGTAGGTGACGCATTAATATATGATTTCAAAGTATTACATGAAGTACGACCTATAAAGCAGGGTCTAAGATACGTTATGAACCTTAGATTCCATAGCGACGATTAGTATTTTACTAAATACTATTATGAAACCAACAACATACGACCCTAATAAATTATTGACTCTTACCCCGGAGGCAATGCAACATTTCAGTAGAGTAATTAGTGATGAAAATGCTATAGCAGTTAAACTAAGTCTTACTGGAGGTGGTTGTGCAGGCTATGAATATAAATGGGAGTTGTTAAAAGAAGACTTAGACGATGCCGACTACATACAACCATTTGGAAAGAATGTGTTTGTATTAGATAACATGGCTATCCCATATCTCAAAGGTAGCACAATTGATTATAAGGTTATGGGTATAGCAGGCAGTGAAGTTGTAATTGATTCTCCACAAGCGACCAGTACATGTGGCTGTGGAGAAAGTGTAACATTTGAGGTATAATGAGTATAATAAATTTTTTAGTCTATGCACATAACGACTACTTAACACTAACAGACGAATTGTCTACATTAGGGTTTAGAGAAATATCAAATCATACAACCAGCCTAAATAGTTTTTGGCATCAGAACAACTGCATTATACATACTCAAGATAGAGCAACAGGACCACAAGGCTTAGTTGGATTTGGTATGGTAGTAAGCCAAGATACAATTAATGTATCAGGTGCCCAGTACGATGACACATCAGGTTGGTATAAACTTATTTGTCCACAAGGATTAGAAATATATTTACAAACACAATCAGGAATAGAAACGACTCTTAGTTCCAAGTATGTAACTATATCTAAAGAGGTTGGAGTAGGGTCAGGCCCTAGTAAGTTTAATGGATTGGTTATTAACCAAACACAACCTGTTGATTTACCATTTTATGAACTCCTAGGATTTAAAACTACTTCTAGTGTAGATTATACGAAACTAACAAGTAAGAATCACTTTACAATTATGATAGATAATAAAGGCCTAACTGAAAAACCCACTGCTATTGTTGAGTGTCCTGAACTATTTAGAAATGTAGCAGGCCTTGTTTTAACTGATTTTAATCTTAAACAATATGATATTGATTACAGTACAAAAGAGTTTGGTAAACTAACACATAAGATAAAAGGATATAACTGTGTTGCACATGGCAATCAGGAAAGTTATACAATAGAAAAGATGATACTTGACACTCCAAAAGGTATGAACACAATACTTAGACAAAGAAAGCAGAAGGTTCATATAAACGAGCACACTTTAGATTTACATTATGACAGGCAACCAAACTAGCATTATAGGTTCCACAAAGATTGATTTCGACAATTGGATGGAATGGCGAACTATAAGAGTAAAAATACCTACAACATCAGAAGCACAAAGTACGGCCAGAGCTGTATGCGAAGAGATTGGATTGGTAGTAAATAAAGATTATATAGCAAAGTTTGGTGAAGTAAGATTTGCCACTAAGGATAGTTTAGCATTCTTTATGATGAACTGGAGATATTAAGTGAACGACGATTATTTTTTTAAAGTACAGCAAATGAATGAGGACGAGCTCCTTACTGAATTGCAAAAACTTAATACTAAATTGTATTCGTTTACTAGTGAAACCGGATTACGATTACAAATAGAAAACATGATTAACCTTGTAGCAGAAGAACACTTACAAAGGATGTCGGCTCGCAGAGAAGCCGCAGACAAAACACCTGATATAATTGAGATAGGAACTATAGAAGAAGTAGTTGAAACTCCTGATTATAGCAAGACGGAACTAATTACACACTTTTCAAACTTTTATACAGGAGACGACGTCTCCTCTAAGAGTAAATTTAAAAAACCAGTTACAAGTACAAGAAGAACAACACCGCCTGTTATATTACCTAAAGACAGGCCACTGAAAGAAGTTCCAACTACTGGCATTGGTGACATACCAAAATTTGGAGCATAAATGAATATATTATCTGTAAACAAAACAATACCTGTTAGGACAACTTGGATTGATGCTGAATCAAAACAAATTAAGTCTGTTACATATGACCTATCATATTCTTTGCGTACAGAAGCAGATGAGAATACAGAATACTCAGAAGCATACTTACATCAAAATGTTAGTTTCCAAATAGTAAACAACTTTATATATGAACAATTACATCAAACATTAGTATATGATTTTGATGGCAAAGAAATGGCAGAGCGTTCTTTTTCAGAATACAATAATAATTTTATGTTCTTACCAAGTTTAAGTGAGGCAACTTTTGCCAGTGCGTTGCATTGTAAACTTAATACTTTAATACACCCCTCAAGTCACGTAGAGAGTTTGTCTATTAAAGATGAAGTAGAAGGAATGGAGTATAGTGTATTTAATGACGATGGAATTTATACAGCATTGCCTACAATGGAGCATTGGTTAGGAGAATTAAGTTTTTGGAAAACTCCTTGGTGGGACCGCAGGGACTTTAGTACGTTTGATAATATTGCACAAGACCAAGAGGAACTTGATGTTTGGTTTTCAGATGAAAAGCAACAAGAAATTATTGCTAAAATGTCTCACCCTATAGATGAAATAGAAAGAGAAGTTATGGAACAACTTACTATAACTGAAGAAAAAGATAAAGGTACACTTATAGAAGTGGACTTTAAAAAGAAAGCATTCAAACCCAAACTAGTTCCTAAAGATAAGTCTTGACAATCAAGTAAAATTAATGTATAATACTCATATGGAAGACTATCTTGCGAATGAAAATACAGGTATTGAATTGTTATATCGAGGACAGCAATTATATAATACACCGTTTAGCGATGTAACAGATTACAATAAGTTCTGTGACGAACTTGAATTGTTGCCCTTGTCAGACGAAACATACTTTAGTAAGGACTTTAACATTCCACAGCACTATAGAGAAATAGACATAAGAGATTATATATCAAAACTTGGACAACGTGGTCCCGACGAGACAGGGAGAGTAGAAATGGAGTTAGATATGTTTGAAGAGCGTGGACTATTTCCTATATTGCAACTACTTATATACATAATAGACAAAATGCGTAAGCATAAATTAGTATGGGGAGTCGGCAGAGGCAGTAGTGTTTCCAGTTATTTGCTCTATATTCTTGGTGTACATAAGGTGAACAGTTATAAATATAAGTTAGATATTAAGGAATTCTTAAAATAATGGTACAACGTAAAACAAATAAAGGACAAGTAATAGATTTTGAGGCATTGATGGCTCAGAATAGTCCTGCACTAGGTAATATGAGAGTTGATGCAGACGGCAATCGCTTAGGTCCTAACGGCGAAATTATAGAAAAACGTGAAGACCGTGTAAGAGCCTATTATAAAGATCATCCACAAAGCAGTACAGCACAGGCAAGTTTAAAAGGATTGCAACCAGATCAAGATCCAGTTACACCCGGTCCTATAGATGAACCTAAGACGGCCAAGACTGCAAAAGAAAACAAAAGAACTGCACCACTACAACCAGACACAACACCGGAACCAGAACCTACTCCTCCAGCAGGAGAAGAGTTTGATAACGAAGAACCTTTGGGCTTTAAAGAAGTAGAACTGCCTAATGGTGATATAGAAATGGTTCCATATTACACAGAGGATGAAGATGAGGATAAGAGCGTATAGCAATAATATCTTATGTACCGAAGCAGACTTCGGTGATCAGACTACCCAATCGGGTATTATTATTAAATCCACAATGGGCAAAGAAGAAGGCGTAGTTCCTAGATGGTTCAAAGTCTTTGAAGTAGGTCCTGATATAGACTGGGTAACACCAGGCGAGTGGGTTTATGTAGAGTTCGGTAGATGGACTGAAGGCTTTACAGCAAAAGATGATAGATTAGAAGAAGGCCAGAAACTTTGGAAAGTAGACCCTGAAGGTTGCATGGCTTCCTCTCCAGACGGACCTGAAGGTACGGTATCAATAAGTTCAGCACAACATGACTGGGCTAGTAAAAAAACATTATGATGATGCCTAGTAATAGAACAGGAATTAATACTATAGGTCTAGCAGGATGTATTGTATTATCAGGTGTAGTTTTTAATGCAATTAGTCCATGGTATTTGATAGTATCTGCATTGTTTATATTATCAGGCATAGGATTAGAAAACAGCTCAAACGATAAAAAATAAAATGCCATATATAGAAAAGACTGGAAAGAAAACAATTAACGAACAATTATATCAATGGTATCACGTAATGGTAGATCCACGTATAGATGGATTTAATGGATTTGCATGTAAGCAAAAGATATACGAAGTTAAAATGGAATGCGAGAGAATACTTAACCAAGACAACTGTCCTACCTATGCTGGGGAAGAAGAATGGTTAAAAGAAAAACTAGAAGAAATAGCAATGGCTAGAATATCTGGAGACAGGGAAGGCGTTCCTTATGTTTCTTAAACTTGGTATTATCGGTAATGGCTTTGTTGGCTCAGCAGTAGCGAACGGGTTTGATAAAGACGTAGACCAATTTATAGTTGACCCCAAGTTCAATGACAATACAATAGAACAACTTGTAACAGACTTTGATCCCCCGCTTATATTTTTATGTTTACCAACACCCCAACAAGAATCACATCAAGATGTAGATGTACATAGTGTTAGAATAGTATTAAAAGAACTAGAAACTTTAAACTATAAAGGTATATGTGTTATTAAAAGTACAATAACACCTGATCACTTAACTAGCATGAAAAAGTTATTTACTATCAAGATAGTTTACAATCCAGAGTTTCTTACAGAAGCAAATGCTTTTGAAGATTTTAAAAATCCCAGTATGCAAATATTAGGAGGTAAGTGGAAAGACTGTGAAGCAGTTGAGAAGGCTTACATTAGGCATAGTTCTGTTAAAGTAGTGCCTACATTCAAAACAGATTTAATAACAGCAAGTTTGATAAAGTATACAATAAATAGTTGGTTAGCAACTAAGGTCACGTTCTTTAATGAACTTAACGATTTATTTGTTAAAAGTGGTACTAAGGTACCCTGGGAAAGTTTTACAGATATGTTAACCAGAGATGAACGTATGGGTGATACTCATATGCAAGTTCCAGGTCCAGACGGAGAGTTTGGTTTTGGAGGACATTGTTTCCCTAAAGATACTAATGCATTGTTATATTATGCAAAACTTAAAAAGGGTGAACTTGGTGTGTTAAAATCTGCAATAGATAAAAACAACAAGCTCAGGAAGTAATGAAGCCTGAGGATACGATGTGTTCCGCATTTTGGAAACACACGAATATCAGAAGCGGCAACAACATATTTCCATGTTGTAGGTTTAAATATCCAGTAGCAAAGTTTGATGGCGATGTAGAAAAAATATTACACTTGCCTGTATACGAACAACTAAGACATGATTCAGCAAACGGTATACCTATTAAAGGGTGCGCCAAATGTTATCAAGAAGATAAACAAGGTAAAGTGATATTACCCAATGAAGTACAGGCAGGGGCAAGTACAAGACAAGAGTTTAACGATCATTATACTGCTGACTCTGTACAACTAGAATATTTAGAAGCAGGGTTTGATAATATATGTAACCTAATGTGTGTGATGTGTTCAGGCGTATACAGTAATAAATGGGCAAATGCTGAGAATCCAAATGTTAGTCCTAAATTAAATATTAAAGATACAGATGAATTTGTAAACATACCTGATACTATTACTCATGTAGAATTCTTAGGTGGAGAGCCTTTCATGACTAATCGCCATAAAACTTTTATACAAAAACTTAAAGACCCTAGTAAAGTATCAGTAGTCTATAATACCAATGCAACCTTCTTGTTAGACAAGTCCACTATAGATTTACTTAATACTTGTAAGGAAGTTTTTTTCTACGTTAGCATAGATGCATATGGAGAACTAAATGATAAAGTTAGAGAAGGCAGTTTATGGGAAGATATAGAAAACTTTTTGAAACAACTAAAAGAATTAAACTTTAAGTTTCAAATACATTCTGTTTTACATGCTGATAATTGGCATGGCTTTACAGATTTAGAAAACTGGATAAATGAAAATAATTATAATTGGAGAATTATGGCTTGTACATATCCCCCTCATTTAGACCCTGCAACTTTACAATTAAAAGAACGCACTACATTAATAAACACAATTAACGAAAGCGAATTACCAAACAAAGATTATTTTATTGAACACTTGACTTCTAATAAAAATTAAGTTATAATAAGATATGTTTAGTTGTAGCACATGTGGAAAAGCAATCGCTCAGTTCAACATCAAATATTATACATCAGATCAAAAACATTTTTTCTGTGATGCGTATTGCAGTCACGATTGGTATACAAAAAATGTGTTTAATAAAGTAGAAGAGGAAGAATCAGATGGATGATAAAAAGATGGAAGAGTTGATTGAAACAATATCTTTAGTCTTTGCAGACTTTATGGATGATGGAGAATCACCAACACTAATAGCAAGTGTTATGTTCGCAGTTGCTATAAAGCAGTTAAGATTAAATCTTGACGATGAGGATTTTTATGCTATACTGGATGAAATAAAAAATACAGAAATGCTAACTGATGAATGGGAACAAGCAATTCAAGACACTAAGAGGACAGTACATTGAAAGAACTTTGGACAGAGAAATATAGACCTAGCAACATAGACACTTATGTTTTTAGAGATGATAAACAAAAGCAACAAGTAAAAGGTTGGGTTGCAGATGGCTCCCTTCCACACTTACTCTTTAGTGGTGCGCCTGGTACAGGTAAAACTACACTTGCAAAAGTATTGCTTAATGAATTAGATGTCAACGATATGGACATACTAGAAATTAATGCTAGTAACGAAAACAATGTTGACACTATTAGAAACAAGATAACAAACTTTAGTAGCACTATGCCTTTTGGTGATTTAAAATATGTATTGCTAGATGAGGCAGACTATATTACTCCTAACGGACAAGCGGCGTTGCGTGGTGTTATGGAAATGTATCACACTAGTTGTAGATTTATATTAACATGTAATTATCCACAACGTGTTATCCCTGCACTACACAGCAGGTGTCAAGGCTTCCATATTGAGAAGTTAGACATACAAGAGTTTACAGCCAGGCTGGCAACTATATGTATTGAGGAAGGCGTAGAGATTGATTTAGAAACACTAGACACCTATGTACAAGCAAGTTATCCTGACTTGCGTAAAAGCATTAACCTAGTGCAACAGAATGTTATGGATGGTGTATTACAGAAACCACAAGAGGGAGACAGTTCTACTAGTGACTGGATGCTTACAGCAATAGAACAGTTTAAGAGCGGAGACTACAAGGGTGCTAGGACGCTCATATGTAGTCAAGCAAGACCCGAGGAGTATGAGGACGTATATAAGTTCATGTATCGTAACTTAGGGCTGTGGGGAGACTCTGACATACAACAAGACCAAGCAGTTGTTATAATTAGGAATGGCATGGCTAAAAGTAGTTTATGTGCAGATCCAGAAATAAATATGGCGGCAACACTTATTGAACTACAAATAAATTCTCAATAGTAAAGTCACGATAAATACTAACGTGGCATACATTAACGAACTAACTGTTACCAAACAAGGTGACTCAATAATTTTCTTAGACTTGAATCAGTCACCTGCCGAACGAGCTCAGTCAGATCATATTAGAACATTAGGCGTAATGGGACTACATCAGTCTGCATTAAGAATGGGATTACCTAGTACAACATTACATTGGTCATCTTATTGGAATCAGGAAGATGTTATTACATACCTAGGCAAATGGCTTAACAAAGTTGGTTCTACTAGACCTATATTTGGTTTTAGTAATTTGTTTGGTTTGGATATATTTGGTAGCACTACTGAGAATCCTTCTAATATTACATTAGCAAATAAAATAAAAGAGAACTTTCCTAATAGTAAAATTATTGTAGGTGGACCTAATCCGGTATGTGTTACAGAACCATTAGTACAATTAGATGCACTATTTTATGGTAGAGCACTTTGGTTAATGGAACGTTGGTTACAGGATAAACCTATACCCAAAAAGAACGAAGATGTTAATGAGTTTGGTATTCCTATATTTTTTAATGATGTAGCAGTAATTCCTGAAGACCCTATAGTTCCAGAATTACATGAGGACTATTGCTTAAACGAACAAGACATTGTTACATTTGAAACACGGTTAGGATGTAAATTTAATTGTACCTTCTGTGGATATGAATTCAGAGGAAATAGAGATCCTTATAATGCAAATGAAGATCATGTATTAGCATTTTTTGAGGAAGCACAAAAGTTTGGCATCACTAGATTTAGTATTGTAGACGACACATTTAACGAAGAGAAAAGTAAATTTGATTTAATGTTAAATGTTACTAGACAATTATCTTTTAAACCACGTATAGTTGGGTTCAATAGATTTGATGTTCTAGCACACAAACAAGATCAAATAGGTATGTTAGATGAAATGGGATTTCACGGACACCTTTGGGGCATAGAAACATTTCATCCTCAAGCAAGTAAGGCAATTAGAAAAACTGCAAGGACAGATAACTTCTTTAAGGTACTAACACATATTAGAGACGAGTATCCACATTGGTGGGTAACAGGTTCTATGATTGTAGGTATACCACCTGAAACTACAGACTTTTCTTATGAAATGGCTAAACGTTATATTGGGGAAGGATTATTCTCTGGTATTAACTTACATGCTTTAATGGTCAGAAAGTTTGCAGAAGGCATATCAGAATCAGATGCCGACTTTGCCAAAGACCCTATGAAGTATGGTATTACATTAACTGGCAAGGAAGAAAAGAATGCCATGTATGCTGACTGGACTACAGAAACAAGTAGTTACCGAGAAGCAGAAATGTGTAAGGACAGAATACTTAAACTAGGATTACGAAATGGTATAGGCCCAGTCAACCCATGGAATGCTTTAAGTAAGGATGCAATAGGACATGAGCTATTTACAACTGAAGGCAAGCAAAAAATGGCTAACGACGTCATTGCACATCATCATATTGATAATGCCAAAGGCTACTTCACGGAGTCATTTATAAACGACTGGGAACTACTAATCAGTAATTATGTCGGCCGCAAACTAGCCTATGTCGAAACTCTTTAAGATTCTCCGTATATATCAAGTACTTCCGAAACTACAGGGTGTCTTTCTATATCTGTATTTCCAAATTGAACTAATTTTATTTTGTTTGATTTTGTTTTTGCTAGCCGTTCTATAAAACATTTAAGTCCATTACTTTCGTAACCTCTATCATGCTGATTAAGATCTCCTGTTACAACTATTTTACTATTGTCACCTATTCTTGTAAGTAACATTTTCATTTGGCTGTCAGTAGCATTTTGCATTTCATCTGCAATGATAAAAGCATTCTTAAACGTTCGTCCTCTCATATAGGCAAGTGGAGCCACTTCAACTTTGTTGTCGTTTATCATATACTCTATTTGATCAGGCGTGTAGTATTCCTCAAACACATCGAATATAGGTCTTGTCCATGGCGCCATTTTTTCCATTAACGTGCCAGGCAAGAAGCCATGTTGCTCGTCAACTGAAACTGCTGGTCGTGTCACCACAAACTTATCTATTTTATTTTTCTTGAGTTCGCGAATACCTGCTAGTGTTGAAATAAGTGTTTTACCTGTTCCTGCTGGACCCACGGCAAACACTATGTTGATGTTGTGATCTTCTAAATAACCCAGTAGATCGTCCTGGTTGAAGTTACGTGGTACTATTTTAACTTCTTTTTGCCTCTGTCTTTGCAGGGCACCACCTTGTATTACTCTCAAATAATCATCTCCTTTAGTTTTTTTGTATTTGTTACAATTCTTCTTTCTAGCCTTTCTTGACATAATTGCCTCCTTGAAGCCATAAAAAAACCGTGAAGACACTTAGGTCCTACACGGCTATGGGTTGTATTTGTGTGCCAACTTTTTATATGGTTGCTTATCATAAGTTATAAAATTATCATTATTACATATATTACTTACCAAGGATCGCCAAACCAAAAACATAGTTGTTAAACATTTAGATAAATAGTTATAAGATAGAAAGGAATTAATAATGACAGTATCAGTTCAAATAATAAACGACAGCATTAAAAAGATATCTGAGTCTAACACTCTACTTGATATGCTATTAGAATTTGAAAAGACTTTAGACAGTCTAGATCTTTATGCTTTTAAAAATTGGCAGAAGGGCGAAGTATTGGAAGGTCCTTCATTAGGTAGACATTTTGTAAATGTAAAACTAATTTATCCTCAGGCTGACATGCCAGATCCAGAAGGTGCAAAAAGACTTATGGCACGTGACTGCTTAGTAAAATATACTAAGGAATCTTTGTTGCAACCTAAAAAAGTTAAAACTTATGCAGATGTAACTACAGAAGCAAAGCCAGACGGAAGAACAGTATACAAGCCTAAATCAGAATCAAGTCCTGTTTGGGTTGTTAGTATTGATATGCCTAGAAGATATGTAGATGAATTTAGTAAAGACGTGGTTGAAGTTGATGCAGACAAATTAGTAGACTTAGAAGATACTAATACTGATGCACAGCAAGATGCCGCTACAGTTGATAATACAGTACCAGGATTAATATAATGCCTTTAAGAGAAAACGATCTGGCTAATACAGTACTAAAAAAGATTAGTGTTGATGAGTTTGAACCTAAAACAGGAACATCAGAAAATGTCCTAGTACTTGGCTTCCAACTCAGTGAAAACTTGCCAAGTAAAGACTTGTACAAGTTCTTAAATAATAGTGTTATAGAAATGAGAGACATAGAAGTTTCACCTAATCCTAATCCAGATGGATACTATATGGTATTTGTTGAAATGGATAGACAACAAGAAGTATTAAACAATATTAAAAGTATTGTAGAAGAAGTAGAACGCCTTAGTGGTAAATTAAATTGGGAAGTCAGTACAACATTAAGTGAAGAAAGCATTGCATTGAATAACGAAGAGTTAGCAAAGTATATACAGATGGACCCTGAGAACTACATGACAAAAGATGAGTTTGTTTCCCAACAAGAAGCGGTACAGCAAAAAGCAGAAGAACATAGGTTAGAAGAAGAAGCTCAAGATAATAGTAATACTATATTAGAGTTTCTCAAAGCCAGCAACATTTTAGAAGCAGGCATCAACGACGGTAAGTTACATTTAAGAGGAGCAAGAGATGTTGCAACTCTACAAGTGGTTAACTTTGGACATGGTCCTGATGTAATGTCAGAGTTAGGCATTTCAGAAAGTGCTATTAAACAAGACTTTGATAAAATTGCATTTTCAAAATTAAACGCAATGCTTGGGGAGATGAGAGCAATACCTATAGATGAATATATAGTTGTTTATAATCCTGCACACAAAGATATACTGGTAACAAAAGCGAGTTAGACACAGATGAATCAATTTTTAATAGGCATATTATTGTTAGGTGGCATTGGAGGTTATTTCCTTTACCAAGAAAACGTAACATTAAAAGCAAACAACGTAGCATTAGAATATGCTGTTGAAGAACAAAAACAAGCAATGGCGGCCATGAAAGAAAACTTTGAGCGTCAGGGCAAAGCACTACAAAACCAACAAAGAGTAAATGCACAAATTGAGCAAGAGAAGGCTCAGTACTTAGCAATTTTTGCCAGGCATAACTTAAATAGTTTAGCAGTAGCAAAACCAGGATTAATAGAGAATAGATTTAACAAGGCTTCCGAAGCCGTATTTGAGGGATTAGAAGATGACACACAGCAAATTTTTGAGCTTGACACTCCTGTTATTCCTGACTAGTGGATGTTCTATGATGGGCACTAAGCCTATCGAAATTGTTTCTAAACCCATACAGATAGATATAATGCAACCTGCATTACCTCGTCCAGTAGAACTAACAGCACCAACATGGTACGTTGTTTCCGAAGCAAAGATAACAAACCCATGCAGGAGATCAGTACCATTTGAACCAAAGAAGATAGACGACAATGGTGTAGAACAATTAAAAAGACCTAAGACATGTGAGCTCACAGAAAGAGAGAACCCAGATTGGCCAGTAGGTTATACATATTTCGATAGATTCATAGATGATATTAAGAAACAAAACAACGGTGAAGTTGTATTTGTTGCTACTACTATTGGTGACTATGAGGTAATGGCAGAGGATATGCAAGAGATAAAAAGATATATTAAACAAATGGGTGAAGTTATTGTTTATTATAGAGAAGTTACATTGCCTAACGGACAAAAAGGCGTCGGTGCTCAGATAGAAAGAAACGACAATAAAGCAATATCAAGACTTAATCCAATAAAGTTTGGTAAGAAAGACGATTAATCAAATAGCAGAAACATTTAAAAGGAGTTTCGGCTCCTTTTTTGTTGACTTAAAATAGCATTGGTGTTATACTAGTACAATGGATCACTACGAAACCCTTGGCGTAAGCAAAGACGCCACTAAGCAGGATATTAAGACAGCCTACCGCAAACTTGCTAGTAAGCATCATCCTGATAAGGGCGGTGATCAAGAACAGTTTAAAAGGATTCAGGGTGCGTATAGTGTTCTAAGTGATCCAGACCAAAGGGCCCAATACGATAACCCTAGTCCTTTTAATCAGTTTAGTGGACAAGGCGGAGATCCATTTGGACAAGGCGGTCCGTTTGCAGATATCTTTGGAGATATATTTGGTAGCAGACGTCATAATGCATATCAAAAGCAAGGAAGAAACCCTGACGGTATATCAGATGTAAAGATATCATTTTTACAATCTTATCAAGGTGCTGATGTAGTTATTAATACTAACACTGGCAGTTTTAATTTAGTAATACCAAAAGGTGTTACTAATGGAACTAAACTTAAATTACAAGGGAAAGGCCCTCAACGATATAAGGACTTACCGCCCGGAGATTTAATTATAAGAATCCATATAGAATTTCCAAATAATTGGGGAAGCGATGGAATAGATATTTTCTATAGGCATAATTTAAATGTGATAGATGCTTTAACAGGAACTGAATTAGATTTTACATTTATAGATAATAGAAAAATTAAAGTTAAAATTCCAAAAGGAATACAGAACGGACACAAACTAAGAATTAGAAATTTTGGTATGCAAGATCCTTCTAGAGGATTAATGGGTAACTTATATATTATATGTAACCTATATGTGCCAGATAATCTAAGTAATGAAGTAATAGAACTATTAAATAATATAAAGGATATAAAGGAATAAAATGGAATATAAATCAGTAGAAAACATATTACAGAAAGCAATGGACAATGCCTCTGAGCGAGAGCATGAGTACGTTACTCTGGAACATATTCTGTTACAACTTATATTATCTAAGCCTATTGCTAAACTATGTGAAGAAGTACATGTTGATGTTACGTCATTACAAGAAGATTTAGAAAACTATTTAGAAGGCGATGAGGATAATCTTAAAAGCCAAAACGGTGCCAAAGGTGCCCCTAAGAAAACAATTAGTGTTGAACGTGTTATACAACGTGGTCTTGCTAATGCAGTCTTTAGTGGTAGAGATATAATTGAGCCTATAGACTTGTTACTTAGTATTGGTTCAGAAGAAACCTCCTATGCTAGATACTATATGCATCTCAATGGTCTAGATAAAGAAAGTATTATAGGACATTTAGAGAACAGAGACTATGCTAGTAAATCACAAGAATTATTAAAAGAGTTTACAAGAAATCTTAATCAAGAAGCATTAGATAAAAAAATAGATCCTTTAATTGGAAGACATGAGGAAGTAAGTGATTTAGTACATATTTTAGCAAGACGTAAAAAGAATAATTGTGTGCTAGTAGGAGAACCTGGTACAGGTAAAACTGCTATAGCAGAGGGATTTGCCAAACGTATCGTAGACGGTGATGTTCCAAAAGCATTATTAAACAAAGTAGTATATAGTTTAAATGTAAGTGACTTACTTGCTGGTACTAGATACAGAGGAGACTTTGAAGAAAGAATTAAAGACTTATTAAAGTCACTACAAAAAACTCCTAATGCTGTATTATTCATAGATGAAATACATATGATCATGGGTGCCGGTAGTACAGGCACTGGTAGTGTTGATGTTGCTAACATATTAAAACCTGTATTAGGAAGTGGTAAGTTATTAACTATAGGAGCCACAACACCAGATGAGTTTGCAGATAGTTTTGAAAAAGACAAAGCACTGATGCGTAGGTTTGCAAGACTAGATATAGAAGAAACAGATGTAGAAAGTACAAAAGAAATCCTCCGTGGACTGAAGCCTTACTATGAGGAGTTCCATGGCGTAACATATGGTGATGAACTGATTAATAAATCAGTGGATTTATGTGATAGGTATATTAAAAATAAATGTTTCCCTGATAAAGCACTGGACATCGTTGATGCCGCAGGTGCTACTGTGAAGCTCAGAGAAGATCATACAGTTAAGATAGAAGACATTATAAGTGTAGTGGCTAAAGTTTCTAAAATAGGAATAGATGTTATAGATACAGAAAGTGTTGATACATTTAAAACATTAGACTATAGAATTAAACAAACAGTATACGGACAAGACGAAGCCATAGATAAAATTGTTGAAGCAATATTAGTAACTAAGTCAGGTCTGAGAGAACCAAATAAACCAGTTGGTAGTTTCTTATTTGTAGGACCAACAGGTACAGGTAAAACAGAGACAGCAAAAAGTTTAGCAAAACAATTAGATACTACACTAGTTAAGTTTGATATGTCAGAGTATCAAGAACGTCATAGTGTAAGTAAACTTATAGGTGCTCCTCCAGGCTATGTAGGCCATGCTGAAGGTAAAATGGGGCAAGGTATGTTACTTGCTGAAGTAGAATCTAATCCTAATTGTGTATTACTATTAGACGAAGTTGAGAAAGCCGCACCAGAAGTATTACAATTATTACTACAAGTAATGGACGATGGTAAATTAACAGGTGCTACAGGTAAAGCAGTTGACTTTACTAACGTAACAATACTTATGACATCTAACTTAGGTGCTCAAGATGCAGAAAGCAAAAAAATAGGCTTTGGAGATCAAACTAAAACAAGTGCTGTGGATAAAGCAGTAGAAAAATTCTTCACTCCAGAGTTTAGAAATAGACTTGATGCTGTTATTAAGTTTAATAAACTTGCACCAGAGCTAATGCTAAAAATTGTAGATAGACTTGTTAAAGAAACAAATGAATTATTAATATCAAACGACTCTACTGTAAAAGTAAGCATTTCAGATACTGCTAGACAGCAATTAGCAGACGATGGCTATGAGCCCTCAATGGGAGCAAGACCACTAAAGAGAGTGTTTGAAGAAAAAGTTAAGAAACCACTTAGTAGAAAAATACTATTTGATGATCTTAAAAATATAAGAATACATATAGATTATAGAGACGGTGAGTATGTCATCGGATAATATTCCCTTAGGGTTTGAATATAAAGGTTATGCAATAACACCCTCTGATAGAATTTACTATAATGATTATACTTACAAAATAAACTTTAAAGGCAATGCTATATGTAGAGATATTAAGGAACATGCTAAATTAGATAATGTTCTTTACCAAGGTTGGAACTTTCAATCAACTTATACAAATAAGAATAGAGTAGTATATATTAATAACCTAGATACCTTTAATACAATTTTAGATGACTTTCCACATTTAATTGAAAAAGTATTTGGCCCTGTAGATCAATCTCATTTAGATTACATATCTCAACCTTGGAAAGATACAGAATATAATTTTGTTTATAAAGACAAGTTATGGTACAATAAGTACGATATAAAAGTAGACATTAAAAGTAAAGAATTATACCACTGGAGTTCTTGGAATACAAAGAACAAAACTTCAGCAGACGTTTTAGAAAAAACTGCTAATGAATTTATGGGATTTATGAAATTACAAGACTTCCCTCACCATATGTATTTAAATACAGAAGCAAAATATTGGTATCAAAACTATCTTTATTGTACAAGTGAAGATTTAAAAGAGATACAACCTTGGATATCTATGTTGTACAGCGAAGTTATAGAAAAAATAAATAGTGCTGTAATCTATACAACTGATAAATAGTATTATAGATAGAGAGATTTAATATGCCAATAAACAGAAGAAGTATCAATATGCTAGAAAGCACTGGTACTACCATGAATCAATACAGCACAGAAGTAAAAGGCGATGCCTATTACGGATATAGTGATGGTTTTCATACTATTCAGGTTATCTACAATCAATTTATCGGAAGACTCCGCATTCAAGCAACACTTCAATTAGTACCTGAAGCAACAGACTGGTTTGATATAGTACCTACAACTACTGCTGGTACAGAATTCTCTGGTGCCGGCTATGTACAATTTAACAGTAATAATCCTGGTAACGTAGGAGAAGCATATACATTCCAAGGAAACTTTACACACTTAAGAGTTTATATGGATAGAGAACACGTTGGAGACGGTTCTACATACGATGCTTCCTATGGACAAATAAACAGAGTCATTCTTTCTGCTTAAAGTTGATAAATAGTGTTATAACACTATTAGGAAGACTTGATGGCAACATTTTTAGAACTAACAGATACCCCTGTAAATTATACCGGTGACGCCGGAAAATACCTGCAGGTTGACGGTTCAGAAGGTAACGTAATACTTAATGTTATCAATCTAACTGATCTCAATGACACCAATTTACCCGCACCAGGCACTGGACAAGTATTAACTTGGTCAGGCGGCTCATCCAAATGGATAGCACAAGACAATAGCCCATATAGTGCTGGTAATGGTATTAACTTTGGTGGTTCAGGTCTTGTAGTTAATGTTGTTGCAGGCGCAAGTGGTGGACTAACATCTAACACAAATGGAATATACATTACAGATACTGGCGTAACAGCAGGTACATATGGTAATGCTACATACGTTCCAGCAGTAACAGTTAATAGTAAAGGACAAATTACATCAGTCACAGCAACTGAAATAACATTAACAGCGGCAGATAGTTTAACAGCAGACTATGTCGAAACAGTTGCAGGCACTTCAGGACAAATTACGGTAACAGGCGGCACTGGTAATAAATCTACTGCAACATTAAATTTAGTAGCAACTGGTGTTACAGCAGGTGTGTATGGTAATACAACACATGCACCACGCATAACAGTTGATACATACGGTAGAATTAGTTCAGTAGATGCAGTAGCAGTAAGTGGCGGTGGTGGCAGTGGTAATGCAAGTTTAGGCTTTGCAAACATCCATGTGTCAGGCCAAACAAGTATTGGTGCAGAAACATTAGAAGATGATCTAACTATTTCAAGTGGTACTGGTATGAGTATCACAACTGATGCAAACAGCGATATAATATCATTTGGTATTAATCCTATATCAGCCGCACAGTCAATGAGCATTCTCAACCTTAGTGATGTTAATGCAGGCAGTATTTCAAATGGACAAGTTTTAGTTTGGAATAATTCAACAGCAAAGTTTGAACCTGGTGCTGGTGGTGGAGGCGGTGGAGCCGCAGATCAAACATTAAGTGCAAGTGGTAACGTAATTACAATTAGTGGTAGCAATGATACAGTAGACTTAACTACTATGTTAGGAAGTGTAGCCGCAGGAGCCACTGGCGCCACTGGAGCACAAGGACCACAAGGAGCAACTGGAGCCACAGGCCCAGCAGGTAGCACAGGTGCTACAGGACCAGCAGGTGCAGATAGCACAGTAGCAGGACCACAAGGAACAACAGGAGCCACAGGACCACAGGGTGCAACAGGACCACAAGGAACAGCAGGCGACGGCAATGCCGGTATTAGTTCGGCAACAATTACTGGTGTAGATTTAATACTCACACTAGCAGACTCAACAACAGTTAATGCAGGAAATGTACAAGGGCCACAGGGTGCTCAAGGCATAGCAGGTCCGACCGGTTCAACTGGTGCTCAAGGACCAGCAGGTAACGACGGCTCAGGAGATGTAGACCAAACATTAAGTTTAAATGCAAATATTTTAACAATTAGTGGAAGTGCAAGTACTGTAGATTTAAGTAAAACTAGATTCTATTATGCTAATCAAAGTGACTTCCCTAGTGCTAGTACATATCATGGTGCTATGGCACACTCACATGCAGATGGAGCCATGTACTTTGCACACGGTGGTGCTTGGGTTAAATTACAATCTGGTACAGATGCAGATGCCCAAGACTTAACACTAAGTGGCAATGTAATTAGTTTAACAGGACAGTCAGGCAATGTTGACCTATCATCATTGTTAGGAGGCGGTGGCGCTTCTACATTAGATGGCTTAACAGATGTTAGCACATCAGGTGTAAGCAGTGGTCAAGTATTAAAATACAATGGTACTAGTTGGGCACCAGCGGCAGACTTAAACTCCGGAGGCGGAGGCGGTGGTGGAGCCACAGTACAAAGATTCAAACTTAACTATCTATCAAGTGGTAACTTAGATGATACTTCTGATAAGACTAGTTTAATAACTTCTATTACAGTTGACAGTTCAACAGGTGGAGATTGTACTGTAACATTTGACAGTTCTATTAATTATCCACCAGCAAGTATTATGGTATATGGTTACGACTATACAAACAACAAATACTATGCAGTACCATTAGAAACAACAATGGGATTAAGAGAAATAGCAGGTGGCGGAAGTTCAGGTTCACCTACATTATTTAATGGTTCCTCAAGTATATCACTCAAACTAAGATTAAGAGAAGCAGAAACAGGTGCAAGTAGAGGTGGCTTTGGTACAACTACACATGCCTGGATTGAGTTTGTAGTGTACGATTAAGGTTAAGTTATGGCATCAAGTAACTATAAATCCTCCCACATAGAACTGAACGTACCTAATAAAGTATTAGAAACAAGTATTAGTTCTGTAACAGGGAACGCATATTGGGACCACGCAAATGGTTCCGGCGATATATGGTATTCAGGATCAGGCACAAAAAAATATTATAGATGGGAAGTTACATTTAGTGTGACTCAACAGTTACATGGTTCTCATTTAACACGAGATGATTTTAAATTTAATGGATTAGATGTAGTTGTTGGCGATTGGTTAGCAGAATCAACTACTGGAGATTGTTGGAAGATTATATCTATATCAGCAAAAAGTACTACATCAGTAACAGCAGTTGTAGAAGATTGGTTACGTTATAATACATTTAGAGCAAGTAATGGTAACGGTGCTCCTAGTAATGGTTCAGGTGTTGTATTTTCTCTTAATGAAAAAGGTATTCCAATGTTGGACCCTTTACCAACATCAACAGCAGGTTCTTTTTATCCAACATTAGCAAGTAGATTTGAATATTTAAATCCACAAACAAATTATGTTTTAGAACAAACAGCACATGGATTTGCAAAAGGTGATGTTATTGCTGTAAGTAGTGCAGGATTCTCAAAAGCCAATACAAGCACAATGGCAAGAATGATTGGTGTTGTTACTGAAGCAGGCCCAGGTCCAAATCAGTTTATGATATTACCTAATAATCAAATTATAGATTTTGATCCTACTATTCCTGGTAGTCAAGGCGACTATGTTTATGTTAGTAGTACAGGTGCATTAACTACTACAGACACAGGAAAAATTGCATTCTTAAAATTACAAGCGGCTATACCAACGGTATTAGTAGGCACAGCAAGTAATCCAGAATTACCACACGATCATACAATTAAACTTAATGGACAAACAGTTCAGTTTACTAATAGCGGAAGTAATGTTACATTAGCACTAGCAGTAGGACAAATAAATGCAGTTGCTAATACTAATGTTGTAGCGGCCTCAACACCTACTGCAACAGTAATTACATCAGACGGCGACAATACAATTTATGGATTAGCCGGCGGGTATACAAACTTTTCAGCGGCAATAGACAGTGGCTCAGGTAATACAACAGTTAATTTTACTACTAACGGTTCACAGTATGCCGGAGTGGCAACTCCAGAAGATATGAAAACAGATATTACTGCGGCAAACATAGCCAACTTGTCTGTAACTGCTTCAACTACTGTATTAACACTAACAGAATTAAATGGTAATGCAATTACTATTACTAACGTAACAAATGATACTAATAATAATCCTTTTGTAGGAGGTAGTAATATATCAGGTTTACCAGCATCAACAAGTGCAACAGGAACATCAAAACTACAACTTACACGAAGTGACGGTGGACCAATTGATGTATACGAAAGCACAGAACATTTTAGATTAAATACAGGAATAGCAAGTGGACATACAGGAATGTATCCACTAGCAATGAACATAGAGCAGGGTATTAGAACAGGTGGTACAACACTTGTAGCAAATATTACAGCAAGAGATTCACTATCCGCAATGGCAGGTGATCAAGCATACGTTACTAATGATGGACAAGGCGAATGGGCATTATACTTATATGACGGAAGTGGCTGGGTAGAAATTAGTAACGAAGATAGTGCAACCGTAGATGCTAAAACAATGCAAACATCATTCTCTATGCCAATAGGTGGCTTTGGAAATAGCACAACTAATAACTTAGGTAACATATCTCCTGGTAGAAAAATACAAAGTGTTAGTGTTGATGTAACCACAGCATTTACTGGATACACAGGCAGTACATTGCCTAACATAGAAGTAGGAACAGTAGCAGATCCTGATGCATACGTAGATGAAGTGAGCAACGATTGTACATCTGCAGAAATGTTTATTAGTAATCCTGAATATACATATCCTGCATCTGAAAATCAAGAACAGTTAATTAAGGTTCGCTGTAACCATTACGGTGCAACAGCGGGTAACGTAACAATCAAACTTACTTACATCTAATACTAAGTCTCTTTTAAATATCAATTTAGATAAATACTTGTAACGTTCGGCGAAAGCAGATACGTTATCGATAACGAATTAGAACAAACAGTATTAGGAGAAATACAATGGCTGACATTAAAAACTTTGGTATCAAAGGTATTGCGTCAGACGTCCAAATGGGTAAATCTGGGGGTCGTTTAAAATACGATTCTGGTAACGGAAGATTTGACCTAACTCAATCAGATGGCTCAACACTAGAAGACTTAAGACTTGGAAGTGTAACATCAGGTGCGTGGACGGCAACCGTAATTGGTTCGCAATATGGTGGTACAGGACAAGATTTCAGTAGTTCTTCAGGTATAATTAAAGTTTCAAGCGGCACTATGTCTGCTGGAGCAGTTGACTTAACATCAGATGTAACAGGTACTTTACCAGTTGCAAATGGTGGTACAGGTGCAACTTCTGCCGCAGATTCAAGAACTAACTTGGGACTAGGGAACTTATCAGTTCAGGCTTCAAATGCAGTGAACATAGATGGTGGTGCAATAGACGGCACAATCATAGGTGCAAACAGCAAAGCGGCTATATCTGGAACTACAGTAACATTTGACGATTTAAGCGACGGTACAATTACCATTGCTTCATTCATAGACGACGACACAATGGGAACAGCAAGTGCTACAACTTTAGCAACTTCAGAATCCATTAAAGCATACGTTGACTCAGTAGCCACTGGCTCTGATCTAGACTTTCAGGGAGATGCAGGCGGAGCCTTATCAATCGACCTAGATAGCGAAACTCTAGACATAGCAGGCGGAACAGGGATAACAACAACTGGTAGTGGTAATACATTAACAGTTGCCATAGACGATACAGTAACAGGAGCATCAGTAGGTTCTGCTAGTGCAATCCCTGTATTAACATTCAATAGTCAAGGACAAATTACAGCGGCTTCAACAGCGGCGATTGTTACATCATTAACAGTTGACGGTGATTCAGGAACTGCAGATGTTGATTTATCAGCAGATGATTTACAAATCCTTGGAACATCAAATGAAATTGCAGTTGCAGTTACTAAAGTCGGAACAGACGTTAGAGCAACAGTAAGTTTACCAGATGACGTTACTATTGGAAACGACTTAACAGTTACTAACGACTTAACAGTAACCGGTACACTTAACTCAGACGATATTACATCGGCTACAGTTAACATTACTGGTGATGCAGTTGTTTCAGGTAACTTAACAGTTAACGGAACAAGAACAATAACTAACAGTACAACTGTACAAGTAGACGACCCAACATTTGAACTAGGTGATCCTGGTATAAGTGCTGACGACAACTTGGATAGAGGTATTAAATTTAATTGGCATAATGGTACAGCGGCAAAGATTGGTTTCTTTGGTTACGATGATTCAGCGACAGAATTTGTATTCTTAGCAGATGCTACAGAAAGTTCAAACACTTTCACAGGTACAGCAAGTAACTTACGAGTTGGTGATGTAAATGCTCAGGCAATTACAGCGGCTTCTTTTGTAGGCGCCAGTGGTGCTACATTAACAGGATTTGCAGATGAAGACAATATGGCTTCTGATAGTGCAACTCTTGGTGCTACTCAGCAATCAATTAAAGCATACGTAGATACTACAGTAGGTGCTCTAAGTACATCTTTTACTTTAGACGCAGACAGTGGTTCTAATGATACTTTTAGTATTGGTGGAACACTTAATTTAGCAGGTGGAACAGGACTTACATCAACAGTTAGTGACGACGCAGTTACTTATGCTCTTGATGATACAGCAGTAACTCCAGCAAGTTATGGTACAACTACAGCGATTCCAGTATTAACAATTGACCAACAAGGACGTATTACAAATGCAACTACGGCGGCAATTAGTACATCGTTTACACTACAAGGTGACAGTGGTTCACAAACTGTAGCAGGTGGAGATACACTTGATATAGCAGGTGGTACTAACATTACTACAGTTGTTGCGGCAACTGATACAGCGACAGTTAATCTAGATACTACTTTAACCAATATGGTTGCAGGTACATTTAGTGGACAAGTTCAAGCAGGTACTTTAACTGATGGCGCATTTAGTGTCAATAGTGGTGCTGTAACAGGTGTTACAACACTTGGTGCAAGTGGAACTATTACTGCAGGTGCATTTAATGACGGTGCGGCTACATATGATGCTGGTACAATTACTTCAGGTGTTGCGGCAACATTTAGTGGTGCAGTACAAGGTGGAACATTAACTGACGGTACAGCAAGTTTATCCTCTGGTTCTTTAACTGGTGGTGTTGCAGGTACATTTAGTGGTGCAGTAACAGGTGGTAGTTTAACAGATGGAACAGCAACTTTGGCTTCAGGGTCATTAACAGGTGCTGTAAACTTAACTGCTAGTGGAACAATTACTGACGGAACTGCAAGTATTGCCAGTGGTGCTATAACAGGCGCAACTGATATTACTGCTAGTGGGACTGTTGAATTTGGTTCATTAACAGACGGCACGTTGACAATGACAGGTTTCGCAGATGAAGACAATATGGCTTCAAATAGTGCGGCACTTATCCCAACACAGCAATCTGTTAAAGCATACGTTGATGCGGCAATTACTGGTTCAGACCTTGACTTCCAAGGCGATTCAGGTGGTGCATTAAGTATTGATCTTGATAGTGAAGTACTTGACATTGCAGGTGGAACTAACATTACTACAACTGGTAGTGGTAACACACTAACAGTAGCTCTTGATGCTACAGTAAGCGGACTAACTTCTGTTAGTGCAACAACTGTAACAGACGGAACTGCAAGTATGAGCAGTGGTGCTTTAACTGGTGTTACATCTATGGTTACATCTGGTGATGTTACTGTTGGTGGTAACTTAACAGTTAGCGGTACGCAAACAAGTGTTAATTCAACTAATACAACTATAACTGACACACTTATTACACTACAAAGTGGATTAAGTGGTGCTAACCCTAACGACATCGGTCACATATACGAAAGAGGCTCAGATGGAGACAATGGTTTCCTAGGTTGGGATCAAAGTACAGACAGGTTTATGGCGGCAACTACTACTGCTGACGGCTCAACTGCTGGAGATTTAACTCTTACAGCGGCTGACTTTCAAGCGGCAGGAATTACAGCAACTGGCTTAACTGCTTCAGGAACAGTATCATTTGGTACTTTAACTGACAGTGGCGAAAGCATTGCAGTAACTAAGTTTGTTGATGAAGCAGACGGAATTGCAAGTAACGATAACGATACTAGTATTCCTACTTCAGCGGCAGTTGTTGACTATGTTGCTAATAACGGTGGTGATGGTCTCTTAGTAAGAGCGGCATTGGCCACAGGTGCAACTACTTCAGCGGTAGGTACTATGCCTAACGTTACTGGTAGAACATACTATGCAACTAAATTAGTTGTTAAAATTGGTACAGCAGTTAGTGGTAATAACGTAAACTATATTACAGTTACAGAATCAGGTGGAAACACTTTGATTGCTAAAGCAGATGCAGATAGTTCAACAGTAGGAAACTACATTGTAGAGCTAGACGGCGATGTTACTTTAGCAGGTGGCGGTACAGTTACAGTTAATTACTTTGATGCTAGTGATAACGCAGTGGCTCCTACAGCAGGTGCAGGTGTTACTTCATTACATTACAACTGGACATCATAATCAGTTAGTTAGTTAATAAACTAAACATTTAAAAGGCTTACATTTATGTAGGCCTTTTTTTTGTCTGCATAAATAATACTATGGCAGAACTTACTTGGCACTATACTCAGCAAACAAAAAGACAGCACTTTATTATAGACAATAAAATGTATGAAACTTTTGATGGCGGGCAAAACATAAAGAAATATGTAGATGGTGTGTATATAACAACTCTAAGACAATACCCTCATCTACCTATAGACTTTGTATATAAAGTAGAGGATGGTATAACACCACCTGATATGCTTCCTTCTACTGATCAATGGGCAGATGAAATGCTTGAATTAATAGAACAGTATCCAGATGAACTAGGAGAATTTCTACCTATAAAAGAGTATAGACAACAAGACGGTTCCATTAAAACATACGAACATACATTAGGTGTTGGTGTTAATAATCTTACAGATAAAATACGCATAAACAGAATGGGTATTCCAGATAGTATACAAGAAAATTGGGATTACGAGCTTTTAGTATCATGGGACAATGCTGTACTTAACTCTCCTACTGGTATACATTGGAAACGGCATAAAGACAATGGAGAAATTATAAGGACTCCTGCGGGTAATTCCTTTCCATGCCATGTATTCCCAGAAGTACATCCTACAGAAGTATTAGCATCTAAAGAAGATTTAATTACAGATATTGTTAAGTGGTCTGGCACACCCAAAGACTTTTTTGTAGAGCCCATAAATTTTACTAAGATACCATCTAACCTATTTATAACGCCACAATACAATAAATTTATGGAAGAATAGATAAATAAGTGTAACGGAGTTATTTTAACTCCATAACTATTAGGAGAATAACATGGCACAAGCAAACCCAAATGCTGACGTAAGAGCGGCAAACGGCTTCGTAGGAACTACTCACATAATGGCAGTTACAGACGTATCTGCAGTTTCAGTGAAAGCAGTATGTACAGAAGCTCAAGTAGAAGGCTTTATTGTTGTAGCAGTTGAAAATGATATAGCAAGTGACGGATGTCACATTGCGGTACAAGGCGCAGGCGCAACACCTTCATTCACAGGTGCAACATTAGTAGTAACATTTAGTTAATACTTAGTTTTTACATAAAAGATCCCGGCTTTGCTGGGATTTTTTTTGACTATTGTTTGACCATAAAATTCATTGTGAAACCAACACAATTAATTCTACTTAGATTTGCTGTGAACCCAGCAGGAATATGACTAGGATAAAATATAATTTTATTATTTTTAGGCTTAATTATATACTCAGGTGTATGAACACCTGGTATATTTGCCATGCTGGCATTAAAATTATCTAATTTTAAATGTGGGCCTACGTTAGTTGTTTGTAAAAATAATACTGCTGTATACCAACTATATTTTGTTTGGGTAGGCATTATAGTATGTAAAGGTTTAATCATATGGACTTTAGGATCAGTCATCTCTATGTTTAAATTTATATTCCATGCTTTATTAGATATATCTAAAAACTTATTTCCAAGTAAAGTAGTAAGTCTTCCTAAGTTTGTTCCTAGGGTTGTGCCTTTAGGTGTGTTCCAACCATAGTTTGTTTCATCTACTCTTTTATTATTTACAAGTACATCAACATCAGATAATAATTTGTCCACTATCTCTTTTGAAAACTCCATTTTGTCTTCAAATACATAGTTTGGAAATACAGTATATTGTTTAGTTGCCATACTACTATTTAACAAAAAAGGTTGACTTTATGCTGTTTTCCTTGTATAATATGACAGTAACTAGGAGAACCGTATGAAAAAAAATAAAGTTATACTTACAGACATAGATGGTGTAGTATTAGACTGGGAAGAAGGGTTTAATGTTTGGATGCAACATCACGGACATGAACTTGTAGATGGATACCAATTTCAATATAATGTTGGACTAAGATATGGTATGACAAGAGAACAAGGCAACAAACTTGTTAAACAGTTTAATGAAAGTGCCGCAATAGGATTTTTACCTCCCCTAAGAGATGCACAGTGGTATATTAATTTACTACATGAGAAACATGGATATAAATTTATTGCAATTACTAGTCTTAGTTTAGATCCTTATGCAAAAGAATTAAGAGTAAGAAACTTAAAAAAACTTATGGGTGATGCCTTTATTGAAGTTGTATGTTTAGATACTGGTGCAGACAAAGACGAGATACTTGCAGAGTATGGCGCCAAATATTCTGGTAACTATTGGATAGAAGACAAACCTGAAAACTTAAAAGCCGGTACAATACAAGGACTTAAAGGTATTTTAATAGAACATGGCCATAATATGAATGAAGAAGTAGACGGTAAAGTTGTTAAAAATTGGGAAGAATTGTACACTTACATAACCTAAAAGGGCGATTTTACTACAAATACTGTTAATTTTTTAGTCCAAAATACGATAAATAAGAGTATCAATCTTTTAACACACACTAAAGATATCCAAATAAATAATTATATTAAATGGAGAAAAATAATGAATAGAATTATAAAAAATACTTTAGCAGTTGCTTTATTGTCTGTAATGTCAATACCAGCCTTTGCAGGTATAAGCGGTGGTGTAGGTTATGCTAACGATTACATCTTTAGAGGTCAATCACAGACTGGCGGCGATGCAAGTATTATGGCACATATAGACTGGAGTCATGATAGCGGAGTATATGCAGGTGTTTGGACTGGAGAAGTTGACTTCGATAGTGCAGATAGAGAAACTGATATGTACTTTGGATATGCCATGGACTTAGGTTCTGTTGGTATAGACGTTGCTTATGTTGACTATGCTTATAGCGGAAATGATGCTCTTGACGGATCTGAAATTTGGCTAACAGGTACTTTGGGCGATATGTCTATTACTCATGTAATGGGACAGGATGACTGGAACGACTATACAGAATTTGGATACTCAGTAATGGGTGTTGATCTATCTTTTGGTATGTTTGATAATGTTGGTGACAACGTTAAAGTATCCAAGTCCTTTGACTTACCAATGGGTCTAGAAGGTTCAGTTGCTTATGTAGATTTCACTGCTGATAGTGATTCAGGTATGATGGACGAAGATGCAGTAGTATTTGCAATATCAAAATCATTCTAATTTATTAGGGATTAAATACCTCCTTTAGGGGGTATTTTTTTGGCTGAAAAAAGGTTGACAAATTGTGCTTTTGTGTTATTATATATAAATGATACAAAGTAAATATACGATATATATTAAGGGTTGGGGCGAGTATGAAGATAGTTGGTACCCTCACAACCATGGTGACGACATTATTAAATTAAAAGAAGATGCTTTTGCTGACTGGGATATGGAAGCAGAGTTCTTTATTAAATGTAATAATACAGAAGAAGAAGTTGAAGAAGGTTTCGTAAATAAAGGAATTTATAGTTGACAAGGTACATAAAATTTGCTATAATATATAGTATAAATGTTAGGAGTAACATATGACAACAGATACATTAGACACTAAAACAAAAGCAACTAATCCAAAAGATGTTGCTAGTAATCCAGTAGTAGATATACCAGAAACTACTATGACTTCAGAAGAAGTTATAGATAGACTTATTAAAGCAAGAATAGAAATGCTTATGTCTGCACCTTTCTTTGGTAATCTTGCAACAAGACTGCTACTTAAAGATGCAACAGATTGGTGTCCTACTGCCGCAACTGATGGCAAATATTTTTACTTTAATAGAAACTTTGTAGCCGCATTAAGCGATCAAGAAGTTGTATTCCTTGTAGGACATGAAGTACTACATTGTGTATATGATCACATGGATGCTGATAGAAGGGGCGATAGGAACCCTATGCTTTGGAATATTGCTAATGACTATGTTATTAATGCAGACTTAATAGATGGTCGTATAGGGGAGCAAATTAAGTTAGTTGAAATATGCTATGACTGGAAATACAGAGGTAAAGTTTCAGAGGAAATATATGACGAACTGTTTGACGAAATGGAAAAAGAAGGTCGTATACAATATACACAAACATTAGATGTCCACTTAGACAGAGAAGAAGGTGATGATCCTCAATCTGGTCAAGGTGCAGAAAGCGAAGAAGACGGTGATGGTAAAGGCAAAGGTGGTCCAGGCCCTGAACAATATACTGCTGAAGAGAAAGAAAAAATTAAACAAGAGTTTCAGAATGCTGTAATGCAATCTGCCAAGGCGGCTGGTGCTGGTAACTTACCAGGTGGTGTTAAAAGAATGCTATCTGATTTGCTTAACCCACAATTAGATTGGAGACAACTAATTGCAATGAATATACAAAGTGTAATTAGAAGCGATTACACATACCAGACACCAAGCCGTAAAGGTCAAGACAGCGGGTTCTACTTACCTGGTATGGACAAAGAAACTACAATAGATATAGTTGTATCAATGGACGTGTCAGGTTCTATAGATGACCTTATGCTTAGAGACTTCTTAACAGAAGTTAAAGGCATTATGGATCAGTATACAGACTTTAGAATACATTTATTATGCTTTGATACTGATGTGCATAACCCACAAACATTTACACCACACAATATGGAAGAGTTTTTAGAGTATGATATACAAGGCGGTGGTGGTACTGAGTTTGATTGTGTATTTGATTACATGAAGGAAGCAGGCATCGTTCCTGAAAAACACATTATGTTTACAGATGGTTACCCTTGGGGCAGTTGGGGAGATGAAAACTATTGTGATACCTTGTTTATTGTACACGGTGATGGCTATGGTGGAAATCCTCCACAATCACCTTTTGGCATAACCGTACCTTACGATAGAAAAAGTGATTAAAGAAACAAAACTTTTATCTGACAACGATTGGGTATGCCTTGCAGGCAACGATTTGTATGTTTCTATGCTAAGAAATAAAGTTAAGTTACATGATGATAAATCTAAAGATGAGGCTTACACAGATGTTGTAGACTATTTAGAGTTTGGAACAGAAGGATTATGCTACTATAAAGCAGAAAATATATACGGTACAGTTAAGTATGATGTATATTTTGAACAAGCAATTGATAAAGATAATTTTATAAGTTTTTACTCTACTAGTAGAGGCCTAGATATTATAAAAAAATAACCATTTTTACTATGTTTATATTAACACCCTTGTTAAATAATAACTGTAAATAAGCAAAGCAATTAAACTTAAGGAGATAAAATGGCTGAAGCACAAAATATGGAAACAGAAGCACCAGAAATGGCTACTGAGAATGACGCACCTACGGGTACACCTGAAAGTATTGGTCTTCAGGACCTTCAACTTTTAGCACAAATTGTAGATCTTTCTACACAAAGAGGAGCATTTAGAGGAAACGAACTAACACAGGTTGGTACAGTTTTTGATAAACTAACATCCTTCTTAAATCACGTTGCGGCAGAGCAACAAGCAAAAGCAGAAGCAGAAGGCGAAGACGCACCTGCAGAAGCAGAAGCACCAGCAGAAGAACCTGCTGAATAACAGGAGAAAATATGGCTAATATAATGAAACACGTCGGATCACATGGGCAGAAGCCTTGTGTTGTGGTGTTTAGACAAGTGCCAAACGAACCGGAAAACTGTTTAATAGTAGAGACTGGAACATTAGAAGAACAAAAGCATGATGACTTACTGAACGTAGTTCAAAGTCTTGAAGCTCAAGAGTCAAATAATATTTCTGAAGTCTTATCTAGAAGAACATTTACAGATGGTTCAAACATGCTTAATGACCTACACTTTAGTAAGAAACTTATAAAAGTTTCAGTTGGTAATGTAAATCTTACACCAACACCAAGTGATAGCATATCATTAGCGGAAGTAAATGCAGAAATAGGAAAGATAGAATCAGATTCTAATCCTCCTATGAATACTGAAATTGCTCCAGAAACATTGGAACGACCAGTGGCAGTACCAACGGGTGCTACAGATCTTGCAGAAGGACTAATAGTTCAAGCAGGACTTTTAGAAGAAGATGCTAAAGCCTTAATGGCAGATGCGGAATCTAAAAGAGCAGAAGCATTTGCTATGGACCCAAGCCTTGCCCCTAAGAAGGGACCAGGTAGACCTAAAAAGACTTCCTAACGTGTCTAATAAGGGCACCAAAATTGTCCTTTTAGGTAAACGTACTGAACAAGGAGAATCACTTGAGATGATCCTTACGGAAGTCTTTCCGAATAGTATACCTAAAGAGTTCATTTACAACTTTTCCATTACTATGGAAGATAATGAAATGATTGACATACCCCACGAAATGCTACCTGATGTTATAGAGATACAACGTCCTGTAGATATACTAAAAGAAATAAATATTAAAAATGCTAAAGTATCAGTTATAGAATGTGTACTTGATTTAGAAAAATTAAAGACTTTTGTAACATCACAATCTGATAATATTTTAAATAATATTTTTAATGATAATACTTGACAACAAGTGCTTTTATGCTATACTATATGTATAGTTAAATTAAGGAGTAACTACAATGGGTTTACAAATTTTAGAAGTTTTATCAGCAAGTTGTTCTGCATACGCATTGAACAAAGGCTTTATTAAAAAAGACGACATACGTTTTGATAAAAAATATGAGGGTAAATCTTCTAATAGTGATTTACTATACTCTCATTTTTATTCAGAGTCTAAACTTGATATTACTGAGAAAGATTCTGATCTTGCAGTTGAGATTATTGACTATCTTAAGGGATTAAGTTTTAAAGCAATTGAAAGAGAACTAACAGACTTTGAACGCAATGTTCTTAAGTTAGTTACATCTGATACCATAAAAAAAGATCAAATTGGTATATCAGCAAGTCTACCTAAAGTCTATCTAAATAAACTAGAACAAGATCGCTGGACTGACAGGGAAAATGTTTTAGCAAGAACTAGTGAAAAAATAGGTACTTTACACCAAAGGGAAGAGTATTCTGCACTTATAGAATTTGTTAGATATATTCCTAGGACTATGAGTTATATAGTTACATGTAGTGTTGATAACAAGCATATTTTAAAATTCTTTCATGATAAGAAAGTTGACGTTGATTCTATTATTAATATAAAAGGTTTTGTTAAATCACAAAACAAGGGTAGGTTTCATAATGGATTTGAAACTATTATTAATAGAGTTAAAATAATAGACGAACCTAAAACTTAAATTTATTTTCTAAATATAAATCAAAGGATGTTCCAGCCTCTTTGGAATGATTACATATTTTAATAAAGTCATTCTTCTCTTTAGCTCTCCAATCTGTTTTGACAAGTAAATTGAAGTTATGTCTAATGTCAGATTCACATTGCTCTAAAAAAGTAATATTTGTATTCCAAGCATTAAATCTTTCGTACATTTGTTCAGTAGAATATAATAAACTTTTATCTAAGTTTTCATTTACTAAATCTCTTTTTGTAGCCTCTTGATTTAATAAAGTGTTTTCAAATAATTTAAATCCTAATTCTTTTAAGAATTCATAATTTTCTTTATGCCCTTGAACACAAAAAGGCATGTTATGTATGATAGGCCACAAGGTTTTTTCTGTTATAATAGATACTGCATAGTCTCTTTTTGGCCACTCATGGGTCTCTGTGACCATCTCAAACCATGCACGTTTACGTTCTTGATTTAATGCATAATTAGAATTCATATGATCTATACGTTCTCCTTCTAACTCTTCTAGTTCTAAAGGCATTCTATTAATTAAGGGTGTTATGTTTTGTCTTAATTTTTCTACATAATCTGTTTGTGGTAATGGATTAAGTATATCATGGAATCTTTGCTGTAACTCTTCTTTAGACATAGGAAAGTTAATTGGTTCTTCTGCTAAGAATGTAAATACAGATGTATCCATTTCTGCTTCACAACATAATAACAATAAGCATCTTAAATCTCTAGGTTGTCTATTAAAACATACACTAGTTTTATCTTTGCTACTACCTAAATTAATATGGTCTTCTATTGTTAAAAATTGATACCTTGCCATTGTTGGGTGCGACAAATCATGTCCTGACCAATCATCAAAAAACCTTTTACCGTTTGAAAAGTAGTCATAACTATATGCTTCATATATTCTCCGAGAGCCCACTTCAAAGAAACCAGGCTTACTACTTGTTGCTGAAATGCCATGTATTATGATATCATTATGATTTAATCCTTTTTGATCTAATACTGCACTTAATTGAGACATTTCATCTGAAGGATAAAAATGTTGGTAACTAAACTGCTGTAAATGATTTAAAAAGTATTCATGAGGCTGGCTTAATACTATTGGTATGTTGTTATCTCTTAATAAATTTAATGTAGTCTCAGGTAACCAACGTACCCAAGTAGTATTTAAATGATCGTTTATAAACGGAATTGTTACTAGATATACTGTAGGATTTTGTTTGTCCTCTTCTGTAAAGTCGTTGACACCAATAAATTTAAAATGTTCAGATTCATTCTGCATCCTTTTCCAAGTTTCCATATTATTTGCATGCCAACCAGAATTCTCTTTTGTTAATTGAACATGTGCTGGTTTTAGTTTTTCTAAAATTACTGCATTAATACATTTAAAACTATCTCTACTAACTTCTTCTACTAAAATATTTAATATTCCCATGTCTTTATTTATTGTAGATACTGATAAATACTAGTATAACTAGGACACAGGGTTTAACATAGGAGAAACACATGGCAGAGAAAGAAACAGCAGAAGTCAGCATGAGTCGAGCGGAGTACGACGCCTTACAAGCACAGGCAGGTGCGGCACCGGCTCCAACTGGTAAAAAGTATGATGACAGAGGCTTTAAAACAATAGAAGGAATGGAAGACATAGACACTAACGGAGATGGACATATATCTCAAGGTGAAATGGATATGCACTTAGAGTTCAAAAGAAAAGAACTAGAAGATGCCGATGCGATGAGAGATGCTCAACGTAAAATGGCATGGTTCTCATTATTTGGAATGCTATTATATCCGTTCGCAGTAGTTAGTGCCAGTTTGGCAGGACTAAGTGAAGCACAGGCAACACTCGGAGATATGGCACCAACATACTTTGTAGCCGTAGCAGGTATTGTAGCCGCATTTTTTGGCGCACAGGCATTTAGTAAAGGTAAATAATAATTATGAGTGATGACATCAAAACAATAGCGTTGAACGACAGGAGTCAACTAACAATAGATATAAAAAGTCTAGTAGGAATACTGATTACTATATTGTCTATAGCAGGTGTATATTTTACACTGACTGGAGAGATTTCTC
>Ga0209634_1000386_pt1 | contig 34282 bp, 35 predicted proteins | sample LinPmetageLP40_FD_184043 | JGI IMG/M metagenome (GOLD analysis project Ga0209634, IMG submission 184043) | Marine viral communities from the Pacific Ocean - LP-40 (SPAdes) (version 2) | ecosystem: Environmental > Aquatic > Marine > Oceanic | place: Pacific Ocean | collected 2010-08-26 | reverse complement strand
AAACTTCATTAACAGACATTAAAAATTATATAATCACACCTAAAGTACCTACATTAGATACATTTACTGCTCTAGATGTTATAAAAAATAATATGGTTCAATTAGAAAGTTTAAAAACTGAATTTAACACTATGATGCAAAATTCTGTAGATAACAGAAAAGCAACAAACGATAAAGAGCTCGAACTCGTAGAAAAATTATCTAGTAGTTTTATGAAAAAATTTGATAAAAATAAAAATAGATTGAATCATAAAATAGATAGTTTTAAGTTGTAAATTATACTCTATAATTGGGTCGCAATTTATATTTAGAAAGTCTTGGAAGTAATACAGCCAATAATGTTAAATCTTCTTTAATTTCTCGTTTTGTATCTTTACTTTTAATAAAATCATTAAAATCTTCCATTTCTTCTTTTTTACCCATTAATTCATTCGTTTTAATATTTTCACTTACACTTTCAAATAAAAATAAACCCTTTTCAATCATTTCGTCTAATTCATCGTCTTTATTAGAAATTTTTTCACATAAAGGATAACATTTATCTGTCATATCAGAAGGAATACCAATGGATGTAAATACTTCTTCATATGCCGCAGGATTTGAATTTGTTTTCATAATATTTGTATGTTTACATATAATTCTATACATATAATACAAAAATAATTGTTTATGTTTTATTTGATTATTTATAATATAAGACCCTTCTAGTTTAAAAATATCATCTTTAATTAATTTTAAATTTTTTAAAAATTCATCCATTTTATCTATATAATTTATTTTATTTATTTAATTTATGATAAAACAATATTTTAGTATATAATATTTTAGTATATAATATTTTAGTATATATTTATAAATTATTTATTTATTAATAATTTAATTTATACTTTCATTTATTTGATATTTTTGATAATGTTTTTTTAATTGTTCCAAGGGTTCTTTATCAAAATCACTATGTGGATTATTACGGCTGTGTTGTTTACAATATGAGGAATTTCCGTGTTTTTTTCTACAACATTGTTTTCCATATATAATACTACCGTCTTCTAATTTTATAATGTTTCCATTCCCCCATATTCTAGCCTTACATTTATCTTTACTATAGGCAAAATTTGTTCTTCTCTCATTCGTTGTTATAGTCATATTTTTATTTTTAAACTTTCTTATAAAAATATTTTTTTTTACTTTAAAATAAATCTTATTTTTCTGCTTAGCGTTGTATTTTTTATATTCATATTTACTATTTTTACAATATTTATCTAGTAAAAATTTAACATCTTTTTTTTTAATCGTTTTTGGATATTTTTTATGAATATATAATATTAGATTTTCTATTTCATTATTAATATAGTTAGTTATCAATTTTTTGTAATTTACGTCCATATATTATTGTTAATTTTTAATTATTTAATAATTATTATTTAATTTATTATAAATTGAAAATAATACAAGTTAAATAATCAATTTTATAATATAATACTAATTGTATAAATATAAATATAACTATGGGTATTACTATAGATATAAATGATGAAGAAGATAAAGATTATTTAATCAATACACAATTAATAAATAAAAATATAAATAAAAAACACACTACATCTTTAACTAAACAAACTGAAAATAAATCAAATAAATATAATAACATATTACTATATTTATTTTTACAAAAAATGTATAACTATGAACCTGGTATAGTAAGATTAATAGGTTTGTTTCACGATTATAATTATCAATATATAACTATATTTCCTTATTTATATGAAAAACCAATAAAATTAGCTAGATGTATGGGAGATTATTATATTAATAATAATAGTGACTGTGATAATTGTATTTGTTCCAATTGTGACCCAGATGGATTTAATTTATTAAAACCATATCGCATATCCCATAGATTATAACATCTTTTTAATCTTTTCATAATTCAAATTTATTTTTTTGGGAGATACAATAAAAACGCTCATTTTAGAACTATTAAATATTTTATTCGAATATTTCATAATATCATTAGGTGTAATATCACGAGACTTCTTTTTTTTTGTTTTAGATGAAATTGATTTTTTAATTTCATCTTTATAATATTTAGAATTTATATCTGCAAACACGTATTCTTCGCATTTATTAATAGTATCGTCTAAAATATTATCGTTCGTCATAGCATCTCTAATAAGTTTTTTTTTGTATAAATTAAAAATGATTTTTTCATCTAGTAAGTTTGTTTTTAACTTATTTAAATTTTTCATCACTATTTCAAGAGATTTTACAATATCTTCATTATTATCTGGTTTAATATTATATTGAATATTAAATAAACCCTCATAAGAATGATTTGGTATTTTAATACTCATATTATATATAAGTTTATTATTAGACCTTATATCTTCTTTTAAAATACCAGATAATCCAAAATTCAAATAAGTTTTAATATGATTAATTATTTTATATTCTTTTTTTATTTTACTGTTTTTAATAATAGATAATCCTTGGAAATATATATAAATATATGCTTGTGTTGCTGTTTTATCAACTATTTGTTTAAACTCCCAATTATATTTAACCTTTTTACGCATAATATCATTATTAATATTTTTATTGATACTTTGAAAATATTTATATTCATTCATATAATCTTTATATTTAATATGATTTTCTTTAATTTTATAGTGAGAAAATAAATCTTTTCCACCAAATTCGTCTTTAACAAGACTTAATAATTTATCGAATTTATAATTAATTTTTCCTCTTATACCAAAAATACAATTTTGTGGTAAATATTGAGATTTTATATAGGCTAATAAATGGTGTTTTTCAATTGTTTTTAATGTTGTTTGAGAACCACCAACGGAATCTTTATATATTGAATTTTTATAAATATTATATAATGATAATCTATTATAATAAGAAGATAGCTTATCTTTTCTCATATTAAGTTCATTATAAACAACATTTTTTTCATCTTCTAAATTATAACCATCTATTGTACTAAATTTTATCATTTCTGCTAGTAATTTAATATAAGTAAATAATTTAGTAGGATGAAGTGTAATATAATATGCTGTATATTCATTTGATGTTGAACCATTTATAATAGAACCTTCACTTTCTAATTTTCTTTTAAATTCTCCTTCATTATTAATATTTTTAGTACCTACATAAAACATATGTTCTAATAAATGAGACAGTCCATCATATTTACCATCTTGAATACTACCCGTTTTTACCATAAAAACAATATTTACATTAATTTCTGATTTAATATTTTTAATATAACATTTTAATCCATTATCTAATTTAGATAAATAATGTATTTGTTTTGATTGTTTTGTTTTTGATTGTTTTGTTTTTGATTGTTTTGGTTTTGATTGTTTTGGTTTTGATTGTTTTGTTTTTGATTGTTTTGGTTTTGATTGTTTTGTTTTTTTTTTAGATTTTGTCATCATATACATATATTATATAATTATTAGATAATAAATTACTTTTTGTAAAATATAAAATTGATTTATATATATATATTATTATTTATTTACAATTTAAAAAATATAAATAATATATATATAAATATAATTAGTATACAAATATGCCTCCTAAAAAGAAATTAACAAAAGATGAAGAACAACAAAAGATAAAACCAAAATCTACTCCAAAGAAGAAATCAACATCAACGCCAAAATCAACACTTAAAACAAGTCCAAAGAAGAAATCATCACCAAAATCATCACCAAAAAAAAGTCCAAAAAAGAAATCATCTCCAAAATCTAAATCAACACCAAAATCTAAATCAACACCAAAATCTAAAAATGAAAAGGAGTTAAAATTAAAAAAGGAGAATGATGATAATATTTTAGAAGAAAATAGTAATACTACAAATTTTGAGAGTGATGTTATTGAAATGGATAATACGACATTTCAAAGTGATTATAGAGAAATTATAGATACTTATAATCCTTTAAATAATAAAACTAGTAGTATTTTGACTATTTATGAAGCTGCCTTAATTGTTGGAAAAAGAGCTACTCAAATAACATATGGTGCTGATCCGGTTATAGATTATAATGAAACTGATACACCTGAAAGTATTTCTATAAGAGAATTATTAACCAAAAAAATACCATATATTATTAAACGCCAAATGAATAATGTAATCGAATATTGGAAAATTGATGATATTGAATTAAATGAAGAAGCTATTTCGATATATGATTAATAGTATTGTAATATAATAATTATTAAAATATATTAAATAGTTTATAATTAAAATTATTATATTACAATACTATATAATTACGATAAAAAATATTATTTTTAATATTTATAAAAATATTAAACTAAATAAATTAATTCAAATGGAATCATTATTAACAGCATTTAAAAATAAAGATGATATTATACCTTTAAAAAAAAAAGAATTTGATATATTTTATAATTGTAAGCTCAAATATCCGTTAATTACAATTAGTAAAATATCAGATAAAACAGGCAAAACAGAATCTAATAATCAAATTAAAAGAAAAGATATAGAAGACCCATTTAAACAAGACAAAATTTTACCTAAAAAATGTAGTATGACATCTAAAGAATATAATACATATATGGAATATGGTGGAAGTTTAGGGCATAATGAACCTGCTGGTCATCATAAAACAAATTTATCAACTTATAATGAAACATTTCTTTTTTCCAATATATCACCCCAGGAAATAGTTTTTAATACTGGTTTATGGGTTATTTTAGAAACATGGACTAAAAGATTACAAAATGAACCAGATTTAGAAGATATTACTGTATTTACAGGAAATATACCTTCTAAAAAAATGACGGATTTTAATGGTGTTAAAATGAATGTACCAGATTATATGTATAAATTAGTTTCCTGTAAGCATAAAAAACATCCTAATAAATTTTATATAGCGTGTTTTCTTATGAAAAATGAACCACCAACAGAAAAAATTCACAAAATTTATAATTATTTAGTGAGTCTTAAAAAATTAACAGAAATGTGTAATATAAACTTTTTTAAGTTCTTTAATCATTATTTACAGTTTAATCCAACTAAATATAAAATATCTAGTATGAACAAAATAGTACGAATTGATGTAAAATTTAATAGAATGTTAGCTAAACAAATGATTAATTCATTATATTTTGGTAAATTAATTTATTCAAAAACACTTTCTCTGTTGGAAAAAAATTGGATCGAAGCACATAGAAGTGGTTTTGGAGATGAATTTCACGAATATTATTATGATTTAGCAAAAAACCGCATTAAACGAGAAAATAAAAGTATAACTAAAAAGACAAGTAGTAAAAGGTCAGGAAAAAGTAAAAAAAAAAGTAGTGGTAAAACAGGTGTTAAAAAATCAAGTAGTTTAAAAGCACCTATTGGAAAAAAGGGAAAAACTAAATTTAAATCTTCGCGATAATAAAATTTTAATATAATTATTTCTTTTTAGTACTCTTTTTATTTTTTGATAAATATGTTGAATATTTTTTACTATATAATTTAGATAATCTTGTTTTATTTTTTGTTCTTGATGATGACATACATTTTTTGATTTTCCTTTTTATATTTTTATCATCATCATATTTATCTATATTATGTGATGTTAATTTAGATTTAATACATTCACAATATTTTAATAATTCTTTTTTTGAATATAGTGAACTTTTTATTTTTTTAATTTTATCATCACAACTATTAGTAAACATACTTTTAATTTCATATGTAGGAACAAACTTAGTTATATTTTTATATGTTTTTTTACTATTATTATTATTATTATTATTATTATTTGATTTCGTAGTTGATTTTGATTTCGTAATTGATTTTGATTTTGATTTTGATTTTGATTTTGATTTTGTTCTTTTACTTTTCATTATTAATTATATAATATAATAAAATAATATTTTATATAATATATAATATATAATTATTAAATACTATATTTAATATTAAATAAAATAATATCTATATATAATATAATTAATATAAAAAATTATAAAATTATAAATATACAATGATTAGTGAATGTTTAAATGATATAAATGAACAAACCGATTTACATTTATATTATAACCAAGAAAGTCCTAATAAACTACCAACATTTATAACTTGTCAAGATAAATTAGAAAAACAAAATTTAACAGCTAATAATTATATGCTTGATAAAAATAATATAAACGCACATATGCATGGTATGGGTTCATATACTAGATATAATTATGATATGTGTAATGATACAATAAATCATTTATTATATACTCAAAATAGACAAAATAGTATTAGTACAGATATATTAAATAATAATAATAATAGTAATAAAAAACCTACTAATCCAAAAATATATAAAAATTATGTTAAAAATATTGATATAGAAAGTGACTTAAAACGATTTAATCATACTAGAGATAAATGTTTCAATGATAATTATAAAATGAAACATAATAAACTACCATTCACACAACATAAAGATATTTATGATAAACAAGATAATTTATTAAAAGATATAAAACAAAAAGGCAATTATAATAAAAAATTATTATCAAATAAAGATAATTGTATTAAAGAAGAAGATCGTGGTTCTTTCCTTAAATGTAAAAATCCACCACTTCCGGTAAATCATTTACGTGGTTTAGGAACATTGGAAACTGAACCAGTTTATTATGAATTTAGTAATCAAGAATATTGTAAGGATTTTCCTTGCCAAAAATTATTTAATAATGTTACTAAACGAAGTATGATATTAGATATTTCACATCGTGATATTAATCCAAAATGTTTAAGTGCATGTAATGTTAAAGTTTAACTACATAACAATTTTACAATATATTAATGTTTTTTTATATTTTTTCCCATTATAATCTATTAAATCATAAATATTATCCCAATCTATTACATCTATACATTTTGCTATTGTATAATTGTATTTGTTATCAGTACCTTGTTTCATAGCATATCCATCTATATTACTACTTGTTATATAATCACCTATAGATATATTTCCATTTATATTAATAGATAAAATATAACACTCTCCTGATATTATAATATTATTATTTATATTTAATTTAACAAAATTAGTTTCCTTTTCCTCTAAAATAGTTCTAGTATTAAACACACCATAGATATTTTTATCATATTCTAGTGTTGTTATTTGACAAACATCTTTATTTTTTACAGAAATTAACATACCTTGTATAGGTTCATTATTATTAATATCTTCAATAATAACATTTTTATATATATTAGTATTCATTATTCCATCGCAATTAATTTTTCCATTTACACATAATTTAACATCTAAATCATATTTATTTTTATTATTGTCATCATCATCATTGTCTATTACTTTATTTATTTCTATAATATTTTCTTTCAAATCGCCATATATAATTGGATTATTATTACCACTTATTATTAATTTATTTTCTTCTTGTTTATTAAAGTTGTCATTTATATTGTTATCAGCAATATCATCTTCATCATTATATGTTTTTAAAATGATATTTCCATCACCATAATATTTACTAGATAATGAATTTCCTATTAATATATTATTCTTTGTATTGTTATTTAACGATATATCACTTGAATCTAGTGATATAGTATGAATATCATAATTACCTATAATTGTATTGTTATCACAATTTTCCGTCAACATAATACCACTATTATTACCAATACAAATATTATTTTCACCATTTTTAATATTTTTCCCTGTATTTAGTCCAATAAGTGTATTATTACAACCATTTTCTAAATTTTCTCCAGCTTCATATCCAATTAAAGTATTATTAGCACTTTCTTGTAATCTTATATTATTATGAGTACCTATAATCGTATTTTTATATTTAATATCAACTTCTCCATATTTATTTAATAACGTATAATTAATATTGTCTTGTTCTATTAATTGATATGAGTTATTACAATTGATATTATTTTTATCTAGAGAAATAATTTTACCACAATTAAATATACTATTATTTATTATTAATGAAACGTTTTTATTTTGATAAATATTAATATTATCTAATTCAAAACAACAGTCGTTTATTTTATAAATATAATCATTAGTATCATTTTCATAATATATTCCTATTAAATTATTTTCAATTAGTTTAATATTGTTTTCATTTATTTGTTTAATTGATGAATTATTTACATCCATAAAACTATTTTTACAATATATAATAGTATTTTTTTTACTAGATAAATTAGTTTTAAAAACGCAATTATTTATTTTACCAAAACTATATTTATTGTATATAGCATTGTATTCTGTAAAGTATGTAGTGTAAACATTATAATCTAATATAAACTGACAATTATTAATATTATATTCACAATTTTTAAAATATAAACCATTTATTGATATATTAAACTTAACATTCATAATTTCTATATTATTTTTACTCATACCATATATCAAAACTAATTCATCTTTCTTTATTTGCGAATCTAACACTGTTTTATCTAAACTAAAATTTATAGTTAAATTAGATATTTTTATGTTTGATGCTAAACCAATTAAATATTCTAATTGTTTATCTGTTTTAATATTAAAATTAATAATTGTCTTATCTATACCAACACCCTCTAATTCCATATTATCTATTAAGTCTATTACGTTATCTTCATTATATACACCCTCATTTATTTCTATAAAATATCCAGTATTGTTTTCATTTTGTTTTTGATTTTTAATATCTTTTGTTTTTAATATATTAATCGCAGTAGAAATCTTTGAAATATGTCCATCATTATCATCTAATGATACAAATATTTTATTTGGTATATCATATAAAACATTACTATTATCATAATATGGTTCTCCTCCCAATATACTAGTATTTTTTATAATAATTTGAAATTTGTCAGTATCACTAATATATAATGTATTGTTTTTAGTTGATACACTTTTACGAGTCGATACAACACTATTATAGATTTCTAAGGTATAGATTGGATTTATTTTAATTTCTTCTTTAATTAATTCATCTTTTGAAAAATTATTTAATTGTAAATCTATTGTAATTTCAAATTCATTCACTTCAATAATTTTATAATTTTTATTTGTATTATCTAAATTAATTATATCACCTTCTTGAAATCCCAAATCAATGAATGTTGAATTATTATCTATTATATCCTTATCTTCTTCTTGCGTTTCTTCTTGCGTTTCTTCTTGATTTTCATCTTCTTCTTTAAATGTTATCTTATTACCTTCTAAAATATATTCTCTACTATTGTAAATAAGTTCCTTTTTTGTTTTTGTATTTAATTTTATATCAATATTTTCTGATTCATTATCATTTAATTCATCATTTAATTCATCATTATGTGTATCATTAACACAATAAATACCATAACATAACTCATTATTGCCCATAATATTAATTGATGAAAAGCTAGTGTTTACATTACTACTATCCAAAAATATTCCTATATTATAAACGCTCTCACCTACATAAATATTATTGTATTGTAATTGAATATTTTCACTATTTTCAACATAAATCGCATAATTATAATTACTAGGACTGTCTATCATTATTATATTATTTTTCATAATTATATTTGTTTCTTTTAATACTATTCCTTTAATAATACCATATCCTAAATTAAATATTATTTCACTAGATTTAATAATATTATTATAACCTCCATAAAAATAAATTCCTATTATTTCGTTATTATTATGATTTTCAAAATCAGTAACATTAACATTATCTAAAACAATATTACTTTTATTTTCACTGTATATTCCTACCCATTTATTAATTTTTAAAGGAGTATCTATAAGTATCTTAATATTTTTAAGAACTGTATTATTACCCATTGTAATCAAATAATTTGTCTCTTTATCAATAATATTATTTATTTTAATGCTATTTATTGGAAATTTTATTATAGCAGATTGAGAACTTTCGCATATTAAATGAACATTATCTGGTAACAAAATATATTCTTTATATATTCCTGGTGAAAGACTAATTGTATAAATACAATCATTGGCTAATTGTCCTAAAAAATTATCATTATTTTGGTCTGTAAAAATACCATTTATATAACCATATTCTTCTGTACCAAAACAATGTAAAATTGCCTCATTAATAGATGTATAATCTGCTTGATTTGCAATTGGTGATACTGTAATAATACGCCTATATATTTTACTTGTTGAAGTATTTACCGCAGATAATATTCCTGTTTTTGCGTCAATATTAAGATTAGAACCTACTTTAATACCTCCTAATATTTCGTTAGAAGCTACATCTAATCCAAAATTGCGCCAGGTATCATTAAATTCATTTGCCCCATCTTTATGATGAAGACCCTGGAATCTATGAATGTGTGGATTATATCTTATAAGTCCCGCACACAAATTACTGGAGTTTTCTTCTTCATTATCTGTTTCATTCCCTTTTATGTTTGTATATCCAATTCGAATACCGCGTTGGAATAAAACATCTTTTGATACATCTATTAAAGAAGCCATTCACTTAATAAAAAAATATATTAGTAATTAAATAAAACACTAAATAAATAATTAAATAAATACTTAAATAAATATTAAAAATATGAAAATTAAATTGAAAAATGATTATATAATTTAAAATACATTAAATATCATTTACTTACGGGATTTCTTTTTTGAACCTTTTCGTTTCTTAGGTTTAGCAGCTGGTTTAGCAGCTGGTTTACCTACTGGTTTGTAAGTTGCTTTGCAGTCCGGATGAGCCAATGCTTGAGGGTAATTTATACCGTGTTTTTTTGCGAAAGCTTTGCAATGAGTAATCCACGGACTAGTTTTCTTAGATTTAGATTTAGATTTGGATTTTTTAGCCATAATGAAAGTTAGTTAATTAATTAAAGTGTAAAATTAAAAGTATATATAATTTATTGTTAGATTTTAATTTCAATTTTAATTAAAAATTAAATTAAATTAAATAAAATTAAATAAATAATCAAATATTAACATTAAATAAATAATAATCTTTTTCTCCTGTTTCAATAAATGTTCCTACTTTAATATAATCTATTCCTGTGTTTGGTTTAATTGGACAATTAAAAACATATCCATCTTTTGATAATAAACCGATTGTTCCTACCTTTTCAACTTGTTTTAAACTCATTAAATTATCATCTATTTTACCATTATCAACACAATATTTAACTGTTGTTATTCCACGAATACATACTTTTGACGTTCTTTTTTCTGAATTTAAAAGAACAGATTCTAACGCAACACCATAAACACTAATAGGATTCATAAATAAATTTAGTGTTCCTTCGTAATTAAAAGGAACCCCTACTAATTTATTATCTTCTTCTTCCAATAATACAAATTGACCCCGTTCTATTGATACACCTTTTTTAATTGTTATAATTGAAATATCGCCATAACATTTAGATACTGAACGTGTTGACGTATTATCTGTTTTCATTTCATTAATAGATAAATTTGATATATCCCAATTATAAGGTTGTGGATTAGAAGTTAAAACTATATTATCTTCTAATGTTTCAATATTCATTGTATTGATTGACATTTGATTATTATTATAATTCGTTGGATTAGATACTAGATTACGGAATACTACTTTTTTATTATCACCATCTTCTTCTACATTTTTTAAAACTAATCCTTTATTATTAGAATCACTATTATTTATGTTTTCAAATTGATATGTATTTAATTTATTAACACCTTCATTGCCCTTGTCCCCTTTTAAAGCATTAAATTGGACCCATTTCACCCCATTATATCCTTCAAAAACATATTCTGAAAGAGAAGAATCAGATTTATTTAATCTAATTATACCATCTAGTTCTTTATCTGTATCTTGTACGCGCAAATTAAGTTGTGAGGAATTTTTACTAGAATAAAAGCCTGTTAATTTATCATCTTCTATTTCTTCTTTTGGAAAAGGAAATGGTTTCATCATATTATTATTTATGTTTTTATTGTTTAACATATAGTTATTATGTTTTTAAATTAAGTAAATGATAAATTTAAATGAAAAAAGTATAAAAATTTAATAAAAAATTGATTTTTTAATTTATAATAAACATAATATAAAAGTGAATTAAACATTATACATTAAAATAAAATGGAGGCATTCTTGAATAAACATAAACAATATTATAATGATTTAGTTAAAAATCTTCAATTCAATCCTTCCTGTATTAATAATTCATTTATTGAAAAATATAGGGGAAATATGAAAAAAGAATGTGAAGCAAACTTTGTTATTTTATATTACATTTTAAATAAATATGTTAATATACCAAACAATAAAATTACATATAATATTAATATTGCTAAATTTGAACTAATGATTACAATAAGAGACCTATTGTATAAATTAAATCAAAATCAATAAAAATATACTTATAAATAATTAATAATAATAAATTTAATTATTATTTAAATTTTTTCTTTTTTGGGTTGTGGTGGTGGTTTTTCTTTTTTGGGTTGTGGGTTTTTCTTTTTGTGTGTTAGTTGTTCTTTTTCTTTTTTGGGTTTTGGTTTTTCTTTTGGTGGTGGTTGTTCTTTTTCTTTTGGTGGTGATTGCGGTTTTGGTTTTTCTTTTGGTTTTTCTTTTTCGGGTTGTTGTGGTGGTTTTGGTTTAGTTAAATGTTTATACATTTTTTTAGCATTTGATACTAAATCATCTGCGAATCCCTTTTCTTCCAACATTTCAAGAGCAATATGTTGTTTTGTGCGACCCTCTTTTAATTTATATGTTTTCATTATTTTATTATCTTTATCATATTCTATAGAAAAGTGATAGTTTTTATAAGATTTTTCTTTCTCACAAAATTCGCTTAATGTAGAGAAATGCGTACTAATAAGACACACTGAATTATCAAAAGAAGCCATCTTTTTAGCGACTGCATATGCCCCTGATAAGCCTTCATAATAATTAGTACTTACAAATATTTCGTCCATAATTGAAAACACATATTCATTTGGGTTCATATCTTTAAAACTCTCAATCTGTTCATAACATCTTCCCATTTCTGCTTGAAAAAGTGATTCTTTACCTTGACAATCTGGTATGTTAAGATATGTGTTTATATGATGAAATGGTGTAAATTCCATATACAATGCTGGAACTAGACATACGGTTTGACCTAATATCAAACATTCTGTAATTGCTTTCAAAAATGTTGATTTACCCGAAGCGTTTGGTCCAGTAATCATTAAATCTTTGTATTGTACTGTATTGTTTTTTTGTTTGTTTTTATTACTAGACCTTCCAATTGTTATATTGTTTTTTACACTATTATTTTCATCGACCATCATATTATAGAAATCCTCCAATATTATTTCAGGTTTATGTTCTAATTGAGATTTATAAGAGGGTAGAGACATATTTGGGTTATTTTTATTTAAATATGCTAGAGAAGACCACACATCAACATAAGAAATATATTCTAAATATGATTTTAATATTTCTGGATTGTTTTTAACAATTAAAAATTGTTTTAATATAACACCTTTATTTGATAGTATCAGCGATGGATTATTTTTAAATACTTTGTTATCTAGTAAATGTAATGATTCATCTTTCATAAAATTTATTTTATTTGCAAATTTCTCTTTTAATTCTCTACAATCCATACATCCCAATGTATTATATAATTCCTGAGCTTTACATATCCATTTTGAAACCTTATTTAATTTAGTTTGAAATAATTTAATAACTTTAAGATAAGCATATGAGAAATTAAGTGTTGAATATAGACTATATAAATATGAACAAACTATAAATATATAATAAAATGCAGATGTTATTTTAGAATCTATTAAAATTTTAACTAATTTCATAATAATATTTGTAAATGATAAAAACTGTTTTCCACCAGTTTGATCAGTGTTTGTTTTTGAATTTGTATTTTCATACATTTTATAAAACTTGCCTATAGTAGACGTAATACCACCACCCATATACATTTTACTTATCATTTTCCAATATGTTTTAAACGATATTTTTAACTTCATTATTTTTGATATTAAAATATATGGTATTACAATTAATAATATAGGCATAAGTAATCCATATAATGGTATTAATATTAATTTACAATAATAAAATATGTTTAATACTGTTTCATTTTCATTTAACCATCTATTCCAAAAATTTTCAAAATATACCATTGAAAGCATATTATCTATTTCATCAGTTGAGTTTTTATAAAACCAAAGAACATCACTCTCTGATTTTTTTAAATCTTTCAAAATTGTTAACACTTTTTCTAATTTATTTTCATCATTTTGAAAATGTTCCAAAATATTTTTTCTTTCATTGAGAAGATTTAAATCTGTTTTTGGTTCTGTTATTGTTTTCATAAGCTGTATTTTACCCAAAACCGTTTGTGTATTATCTATTTTATTAAAAAATGTTTCTTTATCATCATTTTTATTTGATTCAAAAAACTCTAATTCATTATATTTTGAATAATCACTATTATCAATAGATTTTGGGAATTTTTCATCTAATTTAAATAGTTTTTTAACTAATAATTGTTTATCATTATAGGACATCTCTTTTGTTTCTTTTTTAACTATTTCAGAAAAACTATAATTTTCATCTTCTAATTCTTCAGGTGATAAATTATTTAATCTTCTTTGATTCCTATTTTGTATCGCTAAATATAATTTTTTCAAAAAATCACTATCTTTAATAAGTTGTTGTACCTTTTCAGATTCTAAAATATCATCAAATAATGACATAGTTAAATGTTATAGTTAAATGTTGTAGTTAAAATTAAATAGTAAAAATATTAAAAAAATGAAAAATAAACTTAATTTGTATAATTAAACTTTTATAAATTTAAATCTAGTGTTATTTCTTTTTCATCTCCTAAATCTTTTATATTAGAAATGTTAGAGAGAAGAGCATCTATATCACTAGTCGCTGCATTATTATTTTGTGAATTTGATGATGGCATTTCTCTTGATGGGGGTTGTGGATTAGAAAATGGTGGTTTATTCATTGGATCATAAATAGGTGGTCCCATATCTTCCATTCTTGCTTGTGGTTGTGATTGTTCTTGTGGTTGTGATTGTTTCCTTCCACCACCTGTAAAGTTATTTAATATATTACCCATAAATCCTCCAAATCCGGGCTGTGATTTACCCATAGATGTTGCGGCTGCTTGTCCGAATTGTTGCATTAAATCTGGATTTTGTTTCATAATATCTCCTACGCCAGGTAAAGCACTCTTAAACATAGTATTACTTAAATGGAACATAAAAGCACTACCAAATAATGTAAATAAAAGTCGCAATTCTGGTGCCATTTGTCCCTTTTCTTTATATTTTTCATATAATTCTTCAAATATATCATCATAATCGTGAATACTTTCATTTACTTGTTCACTCCAATTATCTAATTTAATACTAAATGGGTCAAATTTAGTATTAAGAAATTCCATACCAGTAACAACAGAAATAAGCATATGACGCTGCATTTTAACACTAGCATCTACTTTCCGTTGATAAGAAAGACGTTCATATTCATATTTCATTTCCTCATAATCACTAGACATACTAAATGTTTTAGGGATTCTCATACCTTTATCTCTCAATCTTTCGAATTTACAAAGTAAATCAAATTTTGCTTTTTGTATTTCTTCATATGACATAGGTTTACTTTCTTCTATGTTTATTCCACCCATATTATTATTATTATTATTATCGTTATTATTATCGTTATTATAAGTATTTGAAGGTGAAAAGGGACTAGGACTAGATGACATTTCTGGTAATGTAGGACCATTCATACTACCACCTCCTAAATCTATATTATCTAAATTTATGTTTTCTAAATTATCTTCAAAAAAACTATCGGTTAATATTTCACTTGATTTTACTGATTCTGGTTTAGAAGGTTCTTTATTAATAGAAATAGAATGATCTGTATTATTTATATCAAATCCTCTAGATGTATTTTCTCTTTGTTTATTTTTATTAGCTAATAAATCCAATCCAATATCTGTTATATCATTATTTAAAGTGGAATTATTACTTGAATTATTATTATTATTATTTCCTAATTCTAAATTAATAGATTTTAATTCATTATCAATTGAATCTAAATCTAAATTATCCAAATTATCCATATTTAATATTTATTTTTAAAATGAAAAAAATATGAATTTGATATTCTCTTAACTTCTTATTAGAATAAATTATAAATAAATATACGCAATTAAAGTCTTAAATGTAAAAATTATTAGAATTTATAAAATTTATTTAAATAAAATAAACATTATTTATTTAACAAATAAATAGTTTATAATTTAATTATAAATTCAATTATGTCAAATTCTAATATTAATGAATCTAATAATCCAAATTATAATTGGTCTAAAAAATGCGAGAAAGCATTAAATTTACAAATATATACTGAATATTGGGCTTCTCTTCAATATCATATGATTTTTGCATATTTTGATAGACATAATATTGGATTGCGAAATGTTGCTGAATATTTTAATAAAGCTAGTTTAGAAGAAAGAGAACACGCACATCAATTTATGCATTATCAAAATATAAGAGGTGGTAAAGTAAGTTATGCTACAACATATGATATTGATTTTGATTTAAATATTAAAAATAGTGAAATTAAAAGTGATGTTTTGTGTGCGTTTGAAAAAGCATTAGAAATGGAACAATTAGTATATGATAAATTATTACTTCTTCATTCTATAGCAGATGAAAATAAAGACCCACAATTTAGTGATTATATCGAAGGGGAATTTTTAGAAGAACAAATTAATGCGATTGATGAACTTAATGTTATAATATCTAAATTAAAATTAATTGGTAATGATGGACACGGTCTTTGGGATTTTGATGCGAATCTTTTAAAAAATTGAAATATATAAACTAAAATATAAAACATATAAAAACTATGAGTTTTTCAATAAATCAAACGTTTGTGGTTTTTATTATTATTTATTTAAATCTTTACGTTTTTAATTATATATCATTAAATAACTTACTAAAATATGTGTTGTGTTCTTATTTATTAAAAGTATTATTATTATTAAGAAAAGAATTAATTTATATTAGAAATAGAAATAGATTTCTGACACGCATATTAATTAAAGAAAAGAAATTTAATAGATCTTATAAGAAAGAATTAGGGGAAAAAATGAAATTATTAGAATTAGAACAAACTAAGAACTTAAGTACTGAATCCAAATTGGAAGAATCTAAGAAAGAAATTGAACGGATTAGAACATTAATTTTAGAATATGAAATTAAAGATGAAGTAATTAAGAAATATAAATTAATTCTTAAAGAAAAAAAAGAAAAATTAGAGGAAGAACGTTTAAAATTTAAAATAAGACAAGATAATATAAAAGCATCAAATATGAGAAAACAAAATAGAGGTTGTTCCGTTATGATTCAAAATCATCTTATTTATGAAGATAGGGAAATTAAAATTGCTAAACAAAATTTAAAATACGCACAAGATCATTTCCTTAAAATCTTATAGAAAATAGTAGTATAAATAGGCATAAAAATATAGTTAATAAATAGTAATTATAAATAGTAATTATAAATATAATAAATTTTTTATTATTTTTAAAATAAATTATCGGCGTTCATCTAGTGTGACATAATCCATCTTTATTTTTTTAAAAATGTCTTCTTCCGTTTTAATAGAAGGTACTTGTTTATTAGTGTTTCTTTGATAAAGACCCCATTCATTTAATTTAAAGTTCTCTTTCTTTGCCTTTTCACGCATCATCTTATTAAATGTAGCACCACTTGTATAATATAATTTAGCGTAAATATAAGATTGTGGTGTAACTATTCTCATATCTAGATGTCTTACTTTACTTTTCGATGTTAATTGTATTAAACCTAAAAATTTTGTTTTACCTAATGATAATGTATTTATAATAACTTTATTATTAATTAATTCTTCTATTATTAAAGAAAGTATATTGCTTTCTTCTAAACTAGATTTATTTTTATATTTATTTGTAATTATTAAAATATCAATATCTTTTGATTCTTCTGTATAACTAGAAGCAAAACTACCTGCCAATTCAATATCTAAATCATTTGCTTTAAATTCTGCTTTTTTTGACGATAATATTACTGTAACAACTTTTTTATATATTTTAGTTGCTTCACTTCTAGGTATTTTAGTCATTAAATCCTTATGATGTTTCATACCTATTTTTTGTTGTGTTGTTAAATTTAATTCTATGTTTCTGTTATTTTTAATAATATAGTTTTCTAAATCGCTTAATGTTTCTAGTTTAAATTTATTTTTAATTTCTTCTGCTTTTTTAACTCCAAATCCCAATATATTAGAAATATTATTATTATCAGAGTCATTAGTTGTAATAGATGTAGTACTAGATGATTCATAGAGTTTTCGTAATTTATTAAGTGTTTGTAATTCATTTGTAGCAATAATTTCATCAATTTTTTCAACCATTTTCTTACCGACATTTGGGAGAGGTAATACTTCTTTACCAGCAGTTATTTTATTAGGATATCTCTTCAATTGATAAACAGCTTTATCATAAGCGTTACGTCTTATTGAATTCTTCTCCATTTCATAAAAATGTGATAGTTCTTGAAAGATTTCTACAATTTTAAGATTAATGGAGTATTTCTTATAAAGTTGATTAGATGGTGATTTCTTTTTAGATGATTTTTCCTTTTTGGGTGGTGTTTTCTTTTTCGTTTTTTTTGGTGTTGAAGATTTTGAAGAGGGTTTAGATATTGGTTTTTCAATTAATTTAAAATCTGCATGAATTGGTTTATTATTATCCCACCCTCTAAATAAAGCAATTTCTTGTGCGTATTTACCCATATCTTTTGGAGAATCATAATATCCACCACTATGAGTTTCTAAAACCATCGGAATATTATGTTTAAGAGAAACAGTATGGATTTCTTTTAATGCTAGTAAATCACCACCTTTATCTTTATCATAAATATGACCATCTCCTATTCCTTCGTGTTGGTCTTTTCTTGAATTACAAAGTGCTTTACTATCATTAATATGAAAAAGCGTTAAATATTTAAGGCCGATGAATTTATCAAAATCTGCAAAATATTTCTTTGTTCCTTCAATAGATGAAATATCTCTTCCAGATGAAAAGATATGAGCGGTATCAACACATATCCCTAATCTAGAATGATATGATTTTGGAAATGCTTTCCATATTCTAGTGAATTCCTCTAATGATGTTCCTATTTGACTTCCTTTCCCAGCAGGTGTCTCTAAAATGATTTTTACAGAAGGACAATCCTTTGTTTTATCAATAGCATACTTCACATTTTCAACCATATTAGCATATGCGTCGTCTTCATCTAAATCTTTTTTATAACCAATATGAAGAACACAACCTATACCTCCTAAACGTGCTGTTAATTTAATATCAAAAATTAGATTATCTAGTGCGTATTTGATGGCTGAATTTGAAGGCGGATGATTACAAAAGTTAAGAAGATAAACTGTATGAATTACAAGAACTGTTTTCGTTGTTTTAAGATGTGTATTGATGACTTCTATTTCTTCATCTGATACTTTAGTTTTCATTTTCAAACTTGTTGATTGATTACTTCCTAAAAAGATTTGTAATGAATTACCACCAATATCTTCCGCATATTTAATAGCATTCAAAATACCTTTACTAATACTAGCGTGTGGTCCAATAAGTGATTTCATTTTATATTATTAATAATTTATATTATAATTTATATAATCTATTTATATTTTATTTGTTTTAAATTTTTGTTTATGTTTAATTTAAACTAGAAAATATGTAAAAAAAATTATATATATATATATTAAAAGTAGTATTTAATTATGTATTGTTCTAATTGTTCTAATTCTATTAAATAATATATATTTATTATTAATAATTTTAAAGTATTGTTTGTAATATATTAATTGTTATTTAAATTGATAGGTTATACTTTTCAACTTCAGATATGTAGTGTGTTTCTTTTTTTCTAAACAATTCTAATATATTTACCAGAAGTTCATATTTATAACATATTAAAATAATTATCATAAATATAGAAATACATAAAATAATAAGAAGTTCCATTAAATTATAAAAATAATGTTTTTCCATATAAACAATATCTTTTCCTTCATTATGATAACAATCTATTGATTTATTAATATATTCGTTATAAATTTCTAGCGCGTTTTCTAGTTTTGAATTACCATATCCCACAGTATTACCAGAAGGACAATAGTTTGTGTATAAAGAACATTTAGAACCCCCTTCATTTTTTACAGTATATGTGTTTTTTTGTATTTGATATTCTTTAGATGTAGAAGTTTTATTTTCAATTGAAACAAATATTTTTACACAAGATGTCAAAGCATAACAACGCAATCCACAATCACATTTTGACCACAAATTATTACTGTTATCTACAATATTTTCTCTATAACTATTTCTATAATATGTATCATATGTTGGTAGTAGTGTGGGATATTCTATTCTCTCTACCAGACACGTTTTATTTTTAAAATGATCTAACTTATTATCATAAGATATAATTTCTGCCATTATAATTAATACAACAAAACTAATTGTAGAAAATATGAAAATACAACAACTATTAGTTGTTTGTGTCATTGTTGAGATTATATATTATTTAATTTAATTTGGTTATATTTATTATTTAAATTCAATTTTAAATGTATTTTACTTAACCATATAACCAGAAAGAGAAACAACAATACTTAATATTAAACCAGTCATACCAAAACTAAAATGTTTTTCTTTATCCCATTGAGTATCTTTTTGATTACTAATATGAATTTGACTTAATAATAAAATTAAATTAATAAATATTTTGGCTAAAAATATAACATTCGCCACTTCTTTATTTTTAATATGATAAATATATGCCGATATAATACCAGAATATAATAAATATAATCCAAATGTTTGAGTCATATGAATATCAATACTATCATATTTAATATCTTTTGTGTTTTTACTTAATAATTTAGATGGATAAACATACCATAATAAACCAAAAATTATAGATGATAAAGCATCTAGTAATAATATATTTAATTTCATTTTTGTAAATTTTTATTTTCTTTATGTTTTTAATATTGTAAAAGAAAATAAAAATAATATAATTAATATAAATAAATGAAGATATATACCAAATAATACCAATTATATCAATAAAATTGATTTTTAAATTAATAAACTATAAACTATAAATGACTTCCATAGATATTCGAAAAATGTATGATGAAATATTACCAGCAACTATACAACACCCTATAGAAAACCCATTGGAATCACCAATGACACTGATTAATTGTCAAATGGATAATCCTTTGGAAAATACAAATATAGAAACAAAAATAACAGATATTGATAAAATTATTAAAACAAATTTACATAAATTACATATAATTATAAATAAAATGAATAAACAAATTGAAACAATTTTTAAAACACGTAATGAAACCACTGATTCTTTTCAAGAAGAATATACTGTATTAATTAACGATTTAATAAGTGAATATAAAAATACTTATAGTAAATTAAAAACAACATATAAATCTGTTGTGGAAAAAATAACAAAAATATATAATATGTTATTGATTAAAGAATATTTTGATTTCGTTTATTATAAAAACGAACTATCATTAATAGAAAATTCTATAGAACTTTGTATTTATAACTATAATTGTGTTAAAGACTATTCAAATGGTATAAAACCAAATTTACATATTAATGATAAGTTACTTATTCATTTTTATGAATAACTATTATATTATTATTAATTTAATAATTTTAACTAAAAAAATTAATTAAACTATATAAAATTGAATTTTTATTTATTTTTTAAATATTTTAAAAAGTTTCTAACTTATCATGGATTTGGATCCAGAATTTTTGAAATTTTTAAATTCAGATTCAGATTCAGATTCTCGTTATGATTCTATATTAGCAGAAGATAACACTATTCGAAAGGAAGATGAATTTGATAGATTTATTTTCAAAAATATAGAAAAATATGAAGCATCAGAACTTAAATATATATCTGATGAAACTTATAAAGACTTTTATGCGAGAGACGCAACTAGAGTAGGGATGAAACTAAAGGATTATATGATTAAACTACTACCAGCATACGAACAACATATAAAAACGGATTTACATACTTTACAAAAATATATAGAGAATATTGTTAAGAAAAAAGATTTGTTAAAATGTTTGGATAAAAAATCATATGATTATGAATGTATGGTTCTTACAATTAAAGAATTATATGATAGAGTTACTCATCAATTTGAGGAATATTATGAATTAAATCACACATATAAATTATATACTTATAAAGGGGAATACAAACAATTTGTTTATAGTTATGATCAATTAATTTTGTCATATAAAAAACAATTTGTTAGTTGTATTGAAACAATCAATCATTTTATTGTTAAACTAGATTAAAAAAATAATATTGAAAAATAATATTAATTAATATATAAATTAAAGTTAAATAAAGCTAAATAATTTTAAATTTAAATTAAATATATACTTTTTTTATGATCCACAAGCCTCGCAATTTGGATCGTCTCGCCTACATACAAATGGTTCTTCTTGATTAGTAGTAGTAGTATTTGTATTACCTGATTGTGTAGAATCTTGTTTTTCTTTCTTTTTCATTGTTTTGCTAATATCAACACTAAATTGTTGTGCTTGAACAGATGATTGACTTCGTAAATAATACATTCCTGTTTTTAATCCTTTTTTCCATCCATAAAAATGCATACTAGATAATTTTTTATAATTTGGTTGTGAAATAAAGATATTCATACTTTGTGATTGGTCTATATATACTCCTCTATCAGCAGCCATATCAATAATTACTTTTTGTTTAATTTCCCATACTGTTTTATAAAGTTCTTTAATATTAGTAGGTATTTCATCAATAGATTGAACACTACCATTATTAAGAATAATCGCATCTTTAATATCATCATTCCATATTCCTAAAGAAATCAAATCTTTAAGCAAATGGGGATTAATGATTTTAAATTCACCTGCTAGTGTCCTTCTTTTATAAATATTGCTAGTATAGGGCTCAAAACATTCGTTATTACCCAAAATCTGACTTGTACTGGCAGTAGGCATAGGAGCCATTAATAAACTATTACGCATTCCGTGTTTCTTAATATTTTCTCGTACTTTATCAAAACGTTCTTTTAATTCTTCAATTGGTTCTTGACCCCATAAATCAAATTGTAATTCTCCCTTTTGTGTTGGAGAATTTTCAAATGATGAATACGCACCAGCATAAATTGATGGTAATTTCAATTCTTGTTCTATAATATAATTATCATATTTATATTTTTTAATATCTTCCTTTGTAATTAAGTTTTGTTTTTCTTTGGTATCTTGTTTAATATCTTTAGATTCTAAATCAGTAAATACTTTATTATCATTTGTAGGTGTTGTATTTGGAGTTGAATTTGTTGACGATTCTAGAGTCTTAGATGATACTAATTTTGATGTTTTTAATTGTTCTTCATATTGAGAAACCATTTTCTTATAATCATTAACAACTTTCTTCCTCTTTTTAGAAATATCCATACTTGCTTCAAGAGAAGCCAAATACATATAAGCAAATATCTGTTTATTAAGTAGTTTTGCATCTTCACTATCAAAAGGAAATCGCAATAATGAAAATACATCTGCTAATCCTTGAATACCAATACCAATAGGTCGGTGCCATTTATTACTATTTTCTGCTTGTTTAACTGGATAATAATTAATATCAATAATTTTATTAAGATTTCGAGTTACTACTTTAACAACTTCTTCTAGTTTTTTAAAATTAAATGATGGTTTTTCATCTATATATTCAATAAATTTGGGAAGAGCAATACTAGCAAGATTACAAACTGCTACTTCATCAGGGGATGTATATTCTACAATTTCGCAACATAAATTACTAGAACGAATTGTTCCCAAATTTTTCTGATTACTTTTAATATTACAAGCATCCTTATAAAGCATATATGGTGTTCCTGTTTCGATTTGACTATCAAGAATAGTATACCATAATTCTTGAGCATTAATTGTTTTCCTACCCTTTCCTTCACTTTCATATTTACAATAAAGTTTCTCAAATTCATCTCCATAGGTATCACATAATCCCGGACATTCATTTGGACACATAAGAGTCCATTTACTATTTTCTTCAACTCGCTTCATAAATAAATCCGGTATCCACATCGCATAAAATAAATCACGTGCTCTCATATCTTCACTTCCAGTATTTCTACGTAACATCATAAAATCTTCAATATCCGCATGCCATGGTTCAATATACATCGCAAAAGAACCTTTACGACGACCACCCTGATTTACATATCTAGCTGTGTCATTAAACACTTTTAACATAGGAATAATACCATCGCTTTGACCGTTAGTACCTTTAATCTTACTACCCAACGCTCTAATAGGATGTACTGAACAACCAATACCACCCGCACTTTTACTAATAAGTGCACAACGTTTCATAGTTTCATAAATTCCATCAATACTATCCTCTTTCATTGTAAGAAGAAAGCAAGATGACGCTTGTTGTAAATGTGTTCCCATATTAAAAAGTGTTGGTGTTGCATGAGTAAAATATCCTTCATTCATTAATTTATAACTTTTAATAGCATCTTTAACATTATCTTCATGAATACCCATACACACTCGCATAATCATATGTTGTGGTCTTTCGATAATTTTACCATCAATTTTCATTAAATATGCTCTTTCTAATGTTTTAAATCCGAAAAAACTATAATTATAATCTTTAGCATAATTAATTGAACTATTTAGTTTTTCTTTATTTTTTATAATTGTTTTATAATATTTAGTATTAATCAAATCTGCATCATAAAGTTGTTGAGTGACTTCAGAAAGACTAGGAGATGTATTTTTATGGAGATTGCTAATAGCATAACGAGACGCTAAAGTTCCATAATCATAATGTTTTGTTGATAAATTAGCACACGTTTCTGCTGCTAATAAATCTAATTGTTCCGTTTTTACATCATCAAAAGATTGACTAATAATTTGACGGGAAATCTCATTTTTATTTACATTTGGTAGATCTTCTGATAAATTACCAACCCTTTTAATTATTTTAACCATATCCATTTCTTCTTGTTCACCATTCCTTTTAATTACATTCATCATTGATGATGATGATACAGACATTGTATTATTGTCGCTTATAGATTCTTCGTTATTAAAATTATTATTTTTAGAATTCATTAATTTATTAGATATTATTTATCTTAAGATTTTAATTTTAAATTAAAATCAATTTTATATTTAATTAGTATTTAAATAGGTTTTGTCCTTAAATGTGATTAAAAATTGTTATTAATTTATTAATTTTTAAATTTATTTAATTTTTTAATAATAAATTTAAAAATTAATAAATAATAATAATGTAATAGATAAAATGGAGTTAGAAACACAAATAGATAAAATTAAAGATGGATATACAATAATAGAAGATGAAGAAGATGGGAATGATGAATGTGGAAGTTTATATTGGGTATGGTGTAAAAATGGTTGGAGTGGTAGAAGTTGGGAACTAAATAGTGAATTAAAAAAAGATATTAAGAAAGTCAAAGAAGAATACTATAAAAATAAGGATGATAAAGATGATAAAATAGAGACTAAAATAATTAAGTTTGATTTTCATATTGTTTAACTATTTGTTTAGCCATTAAATATTCACTTTTTAATATTTTTTTTGTATTTCCTACTTTATCTTTTGGTATAACACAATATTTACTTTCTTCATTAAAAAAACCTGTTACTATAATAATAAAACAAATTGTTACTATAAGAGATATTTTTACATCTTTTGTTGCTATAAAAACTACAACAAAAACTAATAATCGTCTAACTACTTTATGATTTAATATATTTTCTTGGAAACTGCTTATCTCATTAGATACTTGTTTCCCACCCACATTTAATAAAAGCATCATAATTCCAGAAAAATATTTACTATTATTTAATGTTGAAAATAATGTATTCAATGATACACCAATATTTGATAACATTTTATACTTTATATTTTATTTATATTTTTATATATTTATTTTCTATAAAATAGATTAAGAAAAATATTAAAAGTATTAATACTAAAATTTAATTATTTATTATTTAATGTTTTGATTGTACAATTGTTAATTTAATTAATTATTTAATGGATAAAATGGTGTTCCTACAAATTCTTTTTGTAAAGTATCATAATCAAAAGATGATAATGGAGGTCCATTAAGAGTATCATATGTTTTAGTTATACTATCATCCTCAGATGTAATCATTCTACATCCTGTTATATCATATCCACTTTTGTCATTTTGTGTTGCTAATCCGTTTAAGTTTTTAACTAAATCACTATCTTTGAAATTTCTTGCTCTTTCTTGATTATTAAATGGTACTCCCCCTTTAATAAAATTTTCTCTTAGAACTTCAGGTATTCTACCTTGTAGGAATGGTTCAGCAACTCCACCACCAACCATACCCATTGCTTTATTAACATCTTGAATTTTATCACATAATGTTTGCGATTCTTTAATATTTTTATTAAATTCTTGATTAACGTAAGCGATAGCAGATTCTAAATCACTACTTGCTTGATTTGTTTTTTTTTTAATATCTCTTAATTGTTGATTTTTAACTTGTTCTATTTTTGCAAAACCAGGATTTGAAACTCCTAATTCAAGTATTTTTTCTTCTGTTTCTTTTGCTAATAAATCTGCTTCTGCTATTTCTTTTGCGGCATCTCTTTCTCCTATTGCTGCAGATGCTAATAAATCTGCTTCACCTTTAAGTCTTAGCGCTTCACCTTTAGCTTTTACTGCGGCATCTATTTGTCCTTTTGCTGTAGATGCGTCTGTTTGTGCAAAATCTAACTTGGCCTCTAATAATTCAGTATTTAATATGTTTACTTCTTCAGTAACTTTATCATAACCCATTTTGTCATAATTATAATTACTTTTAGCAGATACTAAATCAGCATCGTCAAAAGTAGGGTCGTTGGCATCTTTTAGAGCTGTTAGTTCATTTACACGTGCTAGTCGTGTATCCATTTTGTCTTTTGCATTAGTTTGTTCTATTTTTTTCGTATCTAATTCAGTTTGTAAAAGATCAATCGGATTTTCAACACCATCTTCAAACTTTTCTGCTAAATTGTTTTTCATATTTTTATAATAAGATACTACTAATAATACCAAAAATAATACAGCTAATCTATTATCTAATAACATAAAGAGACACACACATACAAATGCTATTATTAAACTTCCAGTATTTTTTGTAATATCAGTAATAAAATTATTACTAGGTAAAAAACATATTATCAATATAATCACTACCATTATTACGTAAATACCAATTTCATTATTTTTAAGATTAAGATTATTCATTTTAATACTTTATAATTTATAATAAAGAAATATTATAATTAATTTATAATTTTATATTATAAAATATGATAATATTTTTTTTATTATCAAAATATTAATCTATTTTAATTGTAAAGTAATAAAAAAAATTTAAAAATGAATAATTTTAATTTTAATCTTAAAAATAAAGAAACTATTAATAATTTAGATATTGATTATGATAATGATAATGATAATGATAATGATAATGATAATGATAATGATAATGAAGATAAAGTAAACAGCAATAATAAAAATATAGAAGGTTATGAAGAATTGAAGGACTTAAATGACTTAAATGTTGAAGAAAAGAAACCCTATTCTTTAAAAGAAGAAATTAAAAGAGTAATGGAATTTTATAAAGACCAACCTTCCATTTTAATAATTGTATTATTTATTACTTATTTATTATATTATTGTTTTAAAAATAATACTGTTACGAATAATATTAAACATTTAAATATGAAAGGAGGTAGTGACTGGAAACCAGTTAAGGATTCTATATTTGAATTATTAGTTAATACTAAACTATGGAATGGTTTAAAACAACAATTCGATTATGATGGTGGTATAATGAACAAAATTGTAGTTATATTTGGATATATATTTCTAGGTTTTATTGTTAGACCAATCAAAGCTTTTTTCTATGTATTTATAATATTAGTTGGAATATCTGGATCATTTTTATTTCCATTTTTAGTGTTTGGTATTATGTTGTATTATGTATTTAAAAAGGTTATATTTAATAAAAAACCCAAATTCGATTAATTTAATTACTGAAAAATAATAATTTATTATATTATAATATCAATTATAATATTAATTATAATATTAATTATAAAAGATTACAAATTATTAAACTATAATAATGCCTTTTAATAATGTATATTTATTAGAAGAAATAGAAAATTTAGAAACTATAAAAGCAACAGAAGAAAGAGAAACCGAAGAAAGGGCAAAGGGAGAAAGAGAAAAACAAAAAAGAGAAACATTACGTCTTAAACAACGTAATGATAGAATTGAATTTATTGTTTATATATCACTTTCTTTGATTCTAGTATATTATATTTGCAAACTTACTAAAAATGATACAAATGGTATTAAATTTGGCGGACTACATAGTAGTTTAAATTTATTTAGAAAGGCACCTAAAAATGTTAATAAAATAGGGACTACATATAAGAAAATGGGTAAAAAAGCAAAAAAAAAAAGAGGGGGAGCTGAAAAAAATAATGAATTTAATTTCAGTAGTAGTTTTAAATCTAGTAATTTTGATAGTGGTAGTTATAGTAAATCTATTATAAATATTAAAGAGAGTGGTGCTGGGAAAGTTGTATTAACTTTAGTAGTAGGTGGCTTTTTATGTATATTTGCGTTTATGATACCTAGTTTATTACCACTATTCTTATTATTTGTTATATTACTTATTTGTAAAACATTTGCTGTTGAACAATATAACAAAATAATTAAATAATTAAATAATTAAATAATTAAATAATTAAATAATTAAATAATTAAATAATTAAATAATTAAATTTAATTTAATTTATTAGAAAAAAATAATTTATTTTTATAGTTTATAATAAAAATAAAATGTCTTATTGTTCTTTAGAAGAAGCTTGGGGACCAAGTTCTATTTGTAGTAGAGTAACAAATAAAAGTGGTAAAAAAAACAATATTTCATATAAAATAGCAAATGAACAAGATTGTTCAGAGAATAACTTTATGTATAATGATTTAGATAATGAAGATAATTACTCTTTATTGCCACAAAAATATAATCCAAATAATTTAATATTAGATTATAATAATAATAATACTACTAATAATAATTTATCATTAGATAAACCTGTTGAATTAAATGAAAAATTAAATGATGAACTAGATGTAAAACCACACGACCTTAATTATTCACATTATTCTAATTTTAATGAGTTAAATAATGATGATAATATTGCCAATGAAGATATGGAACAAAATAATAATAAAGATATAGAAGAAGATATAGAAGAAGATATAGAAAAAGATATAGAAAAAGAACTAGATGAGGATAGTAGTGAACTAAAACACTTTAATAATAAAATTAATATAGAAGGTTTTACTAATAATACTAATACTAATATAGAAAATTTTGCTGTTTCTCTTGAAGATGTTATGAAAAGACTAGACGCTATTGAAGCAAAATTAAGTAACAGTAATAACAAACAAAATAATGTACACGATATAATTTTATATATTATTATTGGTGTATTTATATTATTTGCTCTAGATAGTATTTTTAAAATAGGAAGATTAACAGTTTAATCAAATAAATTATCTGTTTTAAATTCTAATGTTTTTATATCAGTTGGATGATATACCGTATTATTATATATTGTACTATCAATTAAACCTAATTTTTCATTTACTGGTTTAAGTTGTTCTTTTGGTTTTTCTTTCCAAGAAATAAATAATAAATTAGGATGTGTATAATTGACTTTAAACCCACGTTCTATCAAATCTTCCATAATAAATATAATACATTTGGTCATATCATATAGGGGTACTCCAAATATGAAAGTGGGTACACTATAAAAACAATAACAATCATTTGATTTTTTATTAGTTGTTATAATTCTATATTGAACTTTTTCTAATATTGTTTGGTATGTTTTATTTTTTCTATGCTCTCTTTTCTCTATTTCATTATGTAAATTATGAATATTAAGCATTTTAATTTATTTTTATATTTTATATTTTTAATTAAAAAATATTATATATATAATTATTATATATTATAATATATAATAAACACAAATTAAATTAATAAATTCGCTAATTTAATTAATATGGAATTAGATTGGAGAGAAAAGCTTTTTAATCAAGATTTATGTAATGGTAATATTACAAAAGAAACCAATGGAGATATTGTCATATCTGGTTCTGTAGAAAGTGAAACTGAAAATCCAGATATTACATACTGGGCAGCTGCTCCAGCAGATCACATGACTTCATTTAGTGGAAGTGGTCTTCCTTTTCCAAATCCAGACGTGGCATTTGAAAATACTCCCAATACTGGTAAAGTAGCTACTAATGGTGGAAAATTTACTTTCAGAATTAAATATCCGAATGCATATTATGCAGCTCTTGGTACTGGTTATATTCCACCTAGTGTTAATATTAAAATATGTGGAGAAAATGAACCAGAAAAAATAACTAGTATTAAAATAGACGGCGGTATTCCATATCGTTCTTTAACTCATATTAAAAAACATAATGTTGCATTTTATAATGTTCCTGAACAAGAAGTAAGAACTCAAGAACAAATATTAAGAGCAAGTGCATATCCATCTCAAAATATTATGCCTTCTAATCATTGGGGACTTAAACCTCCTAAATAATATAAACTTATAATAAATGAATTATTAAATTTTTAAACATTTTTCACTATAAAAAAATTTAAAGAATAATATATAAATTTTAATATATAAATTTACTATTTTTCTTTTTACTATGTCATCTAATAATATAAATAATACTTTTCAATCAGGTGGAGATTTGTCTAGGTTTTCAACTACGAATAATAATACTTTAATTATGCTATATTTTACAGCATCATGGTGCGGACCTTGTCAAAAAATAAAAAGTTTTATAACTAATAAACAATCTGAATATCAAACTGTTTGTTTTAGCACTATTGATGTTGATGATGATGATTATCAAGAATTATGTAATGATTTTTCTATAAGTGCTATGCCTACTTTTGTTTTTTATAAAAATAATAATCAAATTGATAAAGTTGTAGGGGCAGATGAATCAAAAATTGAAACACTTTTAAATACTCACAAATAAATTTATTTAAATAAATTTTTAATTATTTATTTAATTATTAATTTCTAATATGAATAATTATAATCGTATTTATTACGATAATTTAAATTACATAATAAATAATGAAAATGAAGTTGGAGAAAATGAAGTTGGAGAAAATGAAGTGAGTGAACACGAAATTGCTCCAGATTATAAATGTGTTATTTGTTTTGAAAATATAATAAATTTAGAAGAAAAAGTTTTAAATAAATTGTGTGTATGTACAGATAGTTTAGTGTGTAATAAATGTTTAATATATATGGAAAATAATAATATCAAAAAATGTCCGGTTTGTAGAGCTAACTTAAATATTTATACAATAAATAGATATATATTTAATATTAAAAATGTGATTTTATATTACATAAATTTTATAATATTTATATTATTCAATGTAATTATTTACAATATGGCTCTTAATTATAAATATTATAATAATAAAACAGATTATCCTATTATTAATAATTATAACAATGATGATATTTTTATAATAGATAGTGACAAAAATTTAGATATACGTGAATCATTTTCTAATTATGAAGTATGTAAAAATAACATTATGTATAAAAAAAATATATATTTTCTTTTAACTAATTTATTTGTAAATATATTATTTCCGTTTGTTTTAGGTATTCATAATAGTATTTATCTTTATAGATATCATAATGATGAAGAATCTTCTAAAATAAATAGGGGAATAATGTATGTTTTTACTTGTTTAAATATGTTAAATATTAGTGTTATTTGTGTTATTAATAAAAAAATAGACCATTTGCGATTATTATTAATGCTTAATGCTTTATTATATGGAATATTATTTTTTTGTTCTATTATATTATATTTTTTTACATATTTAGATTTATTTCATAAACAAATGAAAAATGAAAATATGATTAATACTATACAATATAATATATACAATCAATTATTTTTAAATACAATACAAACTACTAATGTTTAATTTTTTTGTTAAATTTTAATAAATAAAATATATAATAAATATATCAATTAAATATTTTTAAAAAAATAGTATTAAAAAATGATAGAAGATATATTAAATGTTAATACTATTTTTTATATTAGTTTTGTATCTTTAATAATAAAAATGTTTAAAAATAGCACTTTAACAGACGAAGAAAAATTATTAAAAAAAAAAAAAAAAATATCTCAACAACAAAATAGGAAAAAAAAAAAAGAAGATCGTATTAAAAGGAGACAATATAAAAGAGAATTAAGAAAAAATAGGATTCATACTAATATAAATTCTACTAATGGTAATGATACTGATACAAGTAATGATACTAATGAAAGTATAAATGAAAGTATAAATGAAAGTATAAATGAAAGTATAAATGAAAAAAATAACAATCTAAAATTAAAAGCTACAAATAATACTTTAACTGTTAAAGAAAAAATGGAATTATTAGATACTTCATTATGGGACGCAAACTTATAATGGAGTTTTTATACATTTGGGACATATTGTACAAATCATTTTATTTTCTGTAGGGTTTTCACAAGTCCACGACATATTAAGTATATAAAAAAAATTGTTATTAATAGCTATTTGTTTTAATTTTTTTTTTGTCAAATGACTAATTGTAAATAAACATTTATCAAATATATGTAAATAATTATATTTTACTGGTATATTTTCATTTAGTTTTTTATGTTTTACAAGATTAAAATCCTCTAAATATCGTGATAATGCTTGGTTCATATTATATTCATCTCCATCTATAGTTAATTCAATTGGAAATTTATAGTGATATGAAAATCTAGCAATGTTTTCATATATTTCAAAATTAATATCTATATTATTAAAATATCCATATTCTGTATGAAGAAATTTATATTTATTTGATATTTGTGTATCTTTTTTAATTCTATTAACATATAATGTTGGTGGAAATCTTGATTTTAATATAGGATAATCTTTGATAATTGTTTTTCTAATATTTTTTATTGAACGAATCTCCATTTCTGTCTGTAATATATTATTATTATTAGTATTTAAATAAATAGTTTGTACTGGTTTTTCTTCTATTAATAATAATTGACACAATCTATAAGTGCTAGAAAATCCACCACTCCAAAATAAATATGTATATTCATCTTCTTTTAATAAATTATAATCTATTAATGGTTCATATTCTGTTTTATCTATATTAAATAATGTATCTTTTGTTTCTTTATATATTTTAATTTTTTTCTTACAAAATTTATAAAATATATAAATAACAAAAATAATAGTTATAAAGGAATAATAATTTAAATATTTAATTCCAAGCATTTTAATTATAGTTTAATATAATAATTTTATTTTTAGTTTTTTAATTTATATCGTTTTCTTCTACTTTTTAGTTTTTTTTTGTTTACAAATTGTAGGTCTATTTCTCCTCTTAGTATTCTTTTTCTTTTAATGTATTTTTTTCTAGTAATAATTAAAAATATAATAATTATTATAAGAACAAAATCAAAACCAGCATTAATTAAATTAATATATAATCTAATTTTTTTTTTATCTAATCTTTTATCTTTTTTAAATTTTTTCCTTAAATTTATTAATAGAATACGGTCTACCAAACTTAACTTAATTTCCATAAGCAAATGTGCACTAAAGAAACAAAAAATATAATGTGCTATTGAAGTGTCGCCCATTTTTTATTATTATTTTTATAATATAATTTTATAAAATTTTTATTATTTTTATTATTTTTATTATAATATAATATATATATATAATAAGAAAATCTATTATAAAATATAAAATTAAAAATAATGGGTAATAACGAATTTAATATTGAAGGAACAAATAATAATACTCCATTTTGGTTTAATGATATTTATATATTATTTAAACCCGATAAACTAGATAAATTCATACCAACAAAAGATATGAATTATGTTGAAAAAA